>Ga0304730_1001103_pt1 | contig 21130 bp, 25 predicted proteins | sample M_130628_MF_Meta_FD_190474 | JGI IMG/M metagenome (GOLD analysis project Ga0304730, IMG submission 190474) | Freshwater microbial communities from Lake Montjoie, Canada to study carbon cycling - M_130628_MF_MetaG (v2) (version 2) | ecosystem: Environmental > Aquatic > Freshwater > Lake | place...
ATTTTAGCATTGGGTGGATTTCCTGTCAACTCTCTGGTGGGGGTTGTGCGGCAGAATTTTCGGTTATCCGACCCAGGTATGGATCATAGTTCATATAATCCTTGATGTCAATACCTGCTCCATTCTGTTCCCAAAAGTTTGTAAGGGCATTATAGTTTCCACGATGAAAAGCATCAATATGTTCTGGGTGAATTGAGGACCCAAGTTCTATTCTATAAAGTAAAAGTGGAATCGAATATGTGTTTCCAGAATTATAAATCAAATCGTCTGCAACTGGACGAGGTTTACATCCATTATCAAGTTTATATTTTTCACCTCTTGTATGAAACTTCAATAGTTTTTCGGCATGATGACGATTAATTAAATAACATGCTGTGGAGAAATCATTTACAAATCTCTTGTGAAGTTTAACGTGAATATCCCCAGTACAGATAATTGCAATTTGAACCACATCCCAATCATAAGGTAGATTTGCATAAAAATCATTCCAATTAAAATTCCAGAAACGAACTAAATCCAAATTACAATCATCTTCCATAATGATTGCGTAGGGACTCTCAGAGGTTTCCATCCAGTGTTTAATTGCCTTTAAGTGTGAAGTTGTGCAACCAATCTCACTTGATGACATCATTTCTGGATAACGGCCAGTAACAATATTACTTAAATCATCTTCACGTCCATCATAGGCAGAAATGCGTTCATAGTTTTCAATCTCCCAATATTTAAATTGGGATTCCATATATTGTTTCCTCTCTGGTTGACCATCAAGATTTAAGTAATATATTGGACCAATTCCTTTTAGTTTATATGTAGATTTATTTTTGTCCATCAATATAATCCTATCATTTATTCCAATTTTGAACAACCCATCTATCTGGAATAATATCCGAAGTATCTAGGTGTGAATTAGCAATCCCAAACCACTTTTTAGGATCTGGAGCTACAACTTTACCAATGTCATTTTGTAACCATGCACCCCACCAAGAAAATGATGAATTTGCAATAATTGCACCAGAACACAGACTCATTAAACACAAGTCAACTTGTGGGAGAAGAGTATTCTGAGGTTTTCCAAGACCGTCTACAGTTTTATATGTGTACCTATCATTACTTTCATTAAACAAGAAACGATCCTGTTTAAAAAATTCTTGTGACTTACACCAATCAATATCATCAGTAAAAACAAAACATGGAGTTTCCTTTGGAAATTCTTTTAAGGATTCTTCAAAAAATGAAATAGGAAGAATGGGGTGATATTGTTCTCTTCCAATATTATCCGACTGACGAATATGAAGAAAAATAGGAGTACTATCTAAAGAATTTATATATTCCTTACAAGGATCAAGATAATCTTTTTTAAAAGTAAAATCCTCACGGAGTTCACTTAAAATATGGTTAAAATATTTTTCTGTTTGAAAATATCCATCAATATTGGAATTATCTGGACACTCATTAAAAAATTCTGGAATAAAACAGTGGTCATTCTCTTTTATGCATTGACCTTCTACAAACCCAATATTTTCGGGTTTAACATTAGTCAACTCAAATGTTTCAAAAAGTCCATAATTATCTTTATGATCATAAGTATCTGGAGGAATGCACCAATCATATCCTCGTTTTGCAGCAATGCCTTTCAAAGCTGCATACTGAAACATCTGATTTCCCAGACGACCATTACTTCCCAGTCTATTATATCCAATCATAAATCAATCCAAAAAACTTCTTCACAAGGAATTCCCCATATAATTCTATCATCACATTTAGATTTTACAAGATCGTCTACAACATAAACTTTATAATTAAGATTTAGTAAATCACAGCATAAACGATATTGTTGACTTTCTTCTATGATATCAGTATCTTCCTTATATGACACGTAATGAAAACAAAATGGAAGATTTTGTTCGTTCTTATTTACAAACCAATCAACTAAAAATTTAGAATGTTCTTGATTAAAATTATCAGTCGTCAATCCAAGATTATATTCTAATCCCAACTTCTTTGCATGTGCAGCAAAAGCACGATTATCTCTTGGGAGACAAGGACCGCCATATCCATATCCAAATTTCAGATACTTAGAACCAACACGAGTATCATCACCAATTGCTTTAAGAACTTTAGAAATTTCACATTCTCTACCACTCAAAGCCATGACTTCTCCTACCATATTTGCATAAGTTATTTTAGTAGTAAGAAAACAATTAACTGCCAACTTTACAAATTCAGCAGCAGTAGTGCTCATTACATGAACTTTTGGTTCAATCATCTGTATCTGATTGTAGATTTCTTTAATAACATCAAGATGTTTTCCTTCACCACCGATTAAGACCATATCAGCATATTGAAGATCTTTAATAATAGATCCCTGTGCAATAAACTCTGGGTTGTAATATACATCAATTCCATAAGCATTTAATTGTTCTTGAAAAATTTCACAATCACCAGGATTTGTGGTGCATCCAACGACAAATGTTTTTCCATGAATTGGAAATTTGCAATTTTTAAAATCTTCCACTACTTGCCAGATAGCACTCACATCATAACTTCCATCTGGTAGTGATGGTGTTGGAACAAGTGTGTAGATGATGTCACAGTTTTTAATGACTTCTGCATTATCAAGAGTTGCCACAAAGTTTTTAGCATCATCAAGCATCTCTACAACTTGTGGTTCATTTGTGTTGATGATACGATTATTCAATTTAGTGACATAATCATCACGACAATCAGATACAATTACTTCATATCCTGCTTTTTCAAGAAGAAGCGCAAGGCAGATGCCAAGTCTTCCTGCACCAATAAGTCCTATTTTCATAATTTAAATGTGGGGATAGGATTCATTTTATGACTATTCATACTGGAAAATTTTAGAAGAGGTTCTAGTCCGGGACCATCTCCAGTTTCCATTGCTCGTTCTAGTTCTGCATATGAGGCACCAATCTGATCTTCATCAGTTCGTCCATCATCCCAGAGACCGTCTGTGGGAGATGCAGAGATAATCCTCTCATCAATACCCAAGTGTTCACCAAGCATCCATACTTCAGTTTTATAAAGGTCTGCGATGGGAGCAATATCAACTCCGCCGTCACCATATTTAGTGTAGAATCCTATACCATAATCTTCAACTTTATTACCAGTACCAACAACAATACCACCAACAGTTCCGGCAATCTGATACAAAGTCACCATACGAAGACGAGACTTTGTATTTGCATTAGCAAGTTCATTGTTGATATATTGTGAACTATCAGTCCACCAATTTAAACTGTGAATAAACTTATCATAAACACCAGAAAGATCTACACGAATTCTAATGACATTGTTATATTTTTTTTCTAATACTTTTGTGTGAGAATCAGAAAGTTTATCACTATCAATCTTTGACAAAAGTGGCATTGAAAGCACATAAGTATTTAATCCAGTTTCCGCACAAAGAGTAGATACCACAGCAGAATCTATACCTCCAGAGACTCCAACAACAAGTGATTCAATATTGTTTGTAACAGCATAGTTTTTAATCCAACTTACTATTTTTGTTTTTAATTCATGGTAATCAATAATTCTGTTCATAACACAATCCAATCAGAGCAATAAAGGTCTTTAATATCTTTGTCTGCATATGCAGGACCAAACCACATACGAGGAGCAATCACTTTTTTGTTGGGATTTGCAATAAGCCATGCACCCCACCAACTCATAGAACTATTAGCAATTATAGCATGAGAACACAGAGACATTAAACACAAGTCTGTATATGGAGTATAAGACCCATCTGAATATTTGTCAACAGGTTCTGAGATTAAAAACCTATCACCAGAAAAGAACTCTTGTTCTTTTACCCAATCCACAGAATCAGAAAATACAATCACTGGTTGATCATTATCAAACTTTGCAAGTGCTCTCTCATAATACTCAACTGGTTGAACTGGATGTTGATCTCCACACTGAGTATAAGACCACTTAAATCCACGAGGGTCTGTAAGATTAGGATCTCCACGACGAACATGGAGCATAATAGGTTCTCTTTCAACAGACTCAATCATCTCTTTACATGGAACTAAATGTTCATCATGAAAAGTAAAATCTTTACGAATCTCATCAGAAATGTGTTGAAAATATTTTTCTGTTTGAAAGAATCCATGAAGACTTACATTATCAGGACACTCCTCAAAAAGTTCTTCTGAGAAATGAAAGTGTGGTTCTTGTATATATTGAAACTCTTTAACATCTTCATTTATTTGTGGTGCTAACTTAAAGCATTCATGAAGACTATAGTTTTCAATACCTTTTCTTTCTGATGGAGGAATACACCATTCATATCCATGATGAGCAGAAATACCACGCAGAGCCGCATACTCAAACATCTGATTACCAAGTCTTCCTAAACTTCCTAAATGATTAAATGCTAGCATATTTTTTTAAATATTGTTGATTTGAATAGTATTCAATTAATTGTTCTTTATTCATTATTTGAATTTTTTCCCACTCTTCCATATTTGAAAGCATGTATGGATTACTGAACCAAGAGTTTTCTCCTCTTGCGTGTTCCAAATGATATACGTAATCATTAATACGTCCTACATTATAACTCAAAGTAGTAAATCTGTAAAATCTTTCTTTATCTTCTGGGGAATATGCCCTAAAGTTTTCATTTTCCAATCCACCATCAATGTAAACTTGACGACGAAAGAACTGAGCCCATCCAAAATCAGAAGTATGAAGATTTGAATGTTTATCTAGAATAGTGAAATCTCTAGTTTGTAAGAATTCTGAAACAATTTCATCAGTTGCTCTGACTTGATATTGATACATTCCTTGTTCATATGGATAAACTACATCATGAGTATAATCAAGAATTGATTGATATGCTTTGTGATAAGAATTTAAAGGAAGTAGAACATCGCAATCATAGTTGACAACGATTTCTGTCTTTGCCTCCATAACCATTTCATTCAAAACTTTCTGTCTATGAAATAGTAGTTCATTACTTTTTTCAAAGATGTGTTGAACATTTACATCAACATCAAGAATATCTTTTAATACTGGAAGAGCATCTCTTTGAAATACGGATTCAGAATCTACTTCTTTGATGATTATATTTGTATCAAAGTTCTCTAATAAAAATGCAGTTGTTGTAATAACATTTCTCAATCTATCAGAAGATTCAATGCGAATGGGAATAATGAACGTAGCCTTTGAAAGATCAATCATTTGGATACTCCCAATTCTCAAAAAAATCTTTATGTTTTTCTTGAAGATATTCTAACTCACTTTGAATAAATTTCCAAGAAGATCCATCACCTTCAATGACGATATCATATTGAGATGCAAGTTGAGCAGAAACTCTATCATCACGAATTCTACTTGTGGTTAAAATGTCATTCAATATTACTGGCATTCCATATTTCATTCTCAATTGGTGATACCATTCAATATCAATTCCCATCATAATATTAACATCAAAATAAACCTTTGAATCATTTCTAATTGTAATATTACTTGGTCCCCCCATTAAATTATTACCAACTAAAAGATGTTTTGGATACTGTGGTATCTTTTCATTTAAAAAAGAAATCCCATCATAAGTATGATTAAATCCATTTACCAACCATTTTTTTTTTGTAGAATCCAAAGTATTTACAATTTTTTCCAATGATCGATTATCGACAAAAAAATCATCGCAATGAAGTATTTTAATATATTCACCAGAACAATGTTTCAATGCAATATTTACATTTTCTGTTGGTACTCCTCTTCCGTAAAAATTTTTAATGTATAAAATTTTTATTTTATTGGAATATTTTTCACATAATGTTTCTATATCATAAATTGTAGAATGATCAGTCAAAACAATTTCATAATCAGTAAATGTTTGTTTTAATATAGAATCAAATGCATTTTCTAAAAAAATAATTTGACTAGAATCTTTTATATAAGCAGGAATGACAATTGATATTTTACAATTTTCCATTAATGTTAAGTATACTATCTCTAATCATTTTCCAAGAACAAAACAGAGAACATTATTTTCAACAGAACTCTTATATTTTGGATTAATTGTTTTTACAAAATCAAGAACATCATCATAAGACAATTCATCAAAACACCAGGTACTAAAACAGTGAAAATCATCAATAAGAATAACATGATCTTTGATATGATGTTCTTTAATTATCTTCAATTCTTCTACCAAAGGAGAAGTTAAAGCATTTTTATCCAAAGTATCTGCACCAAATCCTCTATTTGGAGCATTCATATCATAAGGCATGGCATGTCCATCCAAGAAAATAACACACCGTTCATCAATTTCATTTAGGAATTTCTTAAGTGCTATTTCTGAAGGAATTAATTCCACAATAAAATTTTTATCTTTAAATTTTTCTTTTGCATTTAAAACATATTCTGAATTTACATCACAACTATAAACTGTAGTGTATCCAGAATTAAACGCACATTCGACACCATTACCAGTATAAGTTCCTGTTTCAATTAGAATATCAGAATATTCTTTATACTTAGAAAACAAACCCACAGAGCTTCCCATACTAATTTTCCTCTAATAATTTTACAATGTTTTTAACTCTATTAATATAAGTATGATTATCTCTTACGTATAACATAGATTCTCTCATATTTATTTTGTTATTCATCTCGGCATCTAAAAGATTTTGGTATAGTGTTCTTGGAGTTCCACCATAAACGATGTGGTCCCCGAACAATTGTTTTACCCAAGGAGAATTTGTTCCACATACTCTACCATAACTAATGTTTTTAAATACACGGCAAGGAATATATCCACATCTCAAATGCCAATCATTTCTAAAATCTGGACACAGAAAAGATTGTTGAATTAATTCTTGATTTTTTTGATCAGACTCAGACTGTGTAAAGAGCTTGAATTCAACTTCATGATTTTTAGAAATTTCTGTGGCAAATTCTTCTCCCCACCACCAAAGTTCTTTTTCACAAAACATTCCAACATAGTTAAGACGTTTTGCATTTCGATTGAATTTGATTGGATTTTCATAGTCAATTTCATGAGGCAACAAATCAGTTGCCCATGCTTGATAAAGAATTCTGGATTTATTATCCCAATATGACAATTCTCCTATCTTTTCTACCTCCTTATGTTCAAAAGTCTCTGGATCTATTATATCACAATTATGTCTAAATCTTATAACATTTTTTTCTGGAATATTATTTTCTTCAAATTCATTATTAAAAGAAAGTTGGACATATTTACAATTTTTTAAAAATGGCATTCCTTGACTTCGTGAATGCTCAACAATAAAAACGGCATCAGAAAAATCTATTGAACTTATATCATCTCTATGATCAACCCAATAAGTTTCATATCCAAGAAAATCTAATGCCTTCTTATAAGAACTATGAATATATCCATGAGTTGATTCATGGAGTTTATGACCCCAAATTATAAATTTCATTGTTCTAATGTAACTCCTGGTGGTAAATTATAATGAAACCCGAATGGAATTATTCCATCACATTCAGGAACTCTTGTCTCTTGTGAGAATCTAACCGCAACTTCAACTGGTGCATATTTGCATCCTTGTTCAATAAAGATATGCCTATTATGAACGCAGACGTTTCCATCTTCATGATAATTTACTACACCTTCTGGCATCCAATAAAAGTTACTATTATTAGTTTCCCAAGGAACTTCTACTTTTGTTGGAACTTCTAAAAACTTTCTACTTCTTAAAGAAAATCCACCATTACCAACTCTGTGATGATTACCAAAAGGATCTATATAAGCATCTTCTACATATGCCCAAGGAGCACCAATGTAATCATACTCCAACCAAGAATTATCCCATTTCTCTGGGAATAGAACAAATCCATCTGGTTGGACAAGAAGGCAATGAGATGTATTTACGTGATTGTGAAGATTATAGATAACATAATGATTATAGTCCTTATAATTTTTGATATCAACAATAGATTCTTCAAAGATAAAATTCTCATTTGTAAGAGAAGAATTATTTTTAATCTGTTCTTTAGTAGTAATTATTTTAACATTACCAAAATTAATACCCTTCATACTAGTATAAACTGCATTAAGAGTGCCACTTAGGTCATCTGTGGTATCAATAGAAACTAAAGTTACATTGGGCAGTTCAATCATAAATCACCTTCATAAATTTTGGAAGTTTTTTTATACTCTTCCCATTCTACTCTACATTCGTCAGGTGTAAAGAGATTTCCCTCCCGATCCATATAATGATTTGGATAACTATATATGCTACACCCAAGAGACCACCATCCCTGAGAACGATTATAATCAAACCAATACTTAGGTGCAATACAATATTCTAAAGTTTCACTTGTCCAAAGAGGGAAACAAGCAAAAGTTGAAGTAGAGCAAATTACATTTCTTGCATTTTTAATCGCAACATAATCCCAAGCAATTTCATCATGATATGCAGGATATTCTGGAAGCATTGCGTTTGCTGCTTTAACATCATCAGTCACAACTGCAAAGTGCATCTTTGGATTATATTGAAGCATATTATCAATAGCATTTATCCAGTATGATCTGGGTAACCAAGCACCGGGATTTCCAATAATATCTCCTCCACGAAAATTTAAAATACAAATGTTTTTTCCATTTGTGTCCATATGTTCATATTCTGGTTTAACTTTTAACCAAGTTTTAACCAAATCAATATCATTATAAAAATATTCTTCAGACTGAAAAATACCATCTATTTTAGTATTATCAAGAATATTAAAAAGATTATTATCTGTTAACTGAAGAGATCTAGTATCATCACTAAGAAAATGATTTTTTGCATGTCTATACTCAACATAATAATTTTCAATACCTTTAGGTAAGGAATCTGGAGGTCCACCCGGAGGACTTTCTCCACCTAATACTTTTTTTCCATAATTAAGATTCATAAAGTAAAATCCTTTTTTGTTTACTCTAGAATCTCCAGCATTTTTAAGTCCACAAATACCAAAATCATATCCTAATTTATGCGACAACATTCTTGTTGTTACATATGCAAAAAGTTGATTTCCGATTCCTTGTCCGTGATAAAGTTCGGTAATAACCATAATTTTATTTTTTAATCAAATAATCAAATTTTTCTTTATTGTCTATAATGTATTTCGGATAATTATCATCAACTTCAACAATTTTATATTTTGCATAATCCCTACCTAAAGGATCAATATTATTTTCTAAACAATATTTTACTTTATTTTTAATATTATCATTATTAATTTCTGGATGAGAACTATATTCGATTTTTTTTATGATTCTTTCTTCTGCATTTAATCCATCACTTCCAGCATAACTCCAATGCCATCCACCTGGATAAATTCTAGAATTTTTAACATTTGGATTATAACTTCGAAGTTCTGTAAGAGTATTTTTTTCTAAAATATTACGATTAAATATTTTAGTTCCTAACCATTTTTTACAAACACTTTCATCAGGATCGAAGTCTGGTGTCATTGCTGATATCAATCCAGTAGTTTCTACAAAATTAATATACGATAAACAATTTTCTTGAGCAAAATGATATATTGTATCGGTCTCAAAAAATTTAGGGATCTTTTGAACAACATCTGGATTAGGAATTTCATCAAGATCTCCCCAAATAATTGCATCTTCTTCCTTAGAATTTTCTAATACTATTTTTTTAATCATATCCTTTTGATAAGCATCCCTTTGTTGAGCTGGTACTGAAGTGTTGTATTTTGATCCATAGGATTCAAGTTCTTCTTCTTTAGGATCATTCACAATATTGTGAATGATTTTATGATTAAATTTAGAAAATTTTTCTTTATTCTCATCATAATATAATGGTTTATCTTGTCCCTGAAATGCTTTTGTAGATTCACTTATAACAAAATAATCTACGAAAGGTTCAAGTATATTTAATCTTATTTCAAGAATATCAATTTCATTGAAAAATGGGAAAACATCTATAACTTTCATTTTTATCTCCAATAATCGTAAATGTTTTTAGTCACTTCATACTCCATGGTTTTTACTTTCCTATTAGGTTGTTTCATTGCCCAAACAAATATAGACTCAATTAACTCTTCAAGTTTAGTATCATCTTCAAATTTAAGCAAGTTTTTTGCTTTATCATGATTACAATATGCATGTTTTACTTCATGTCTTGGTTCTCCATGCTCAATAGGAACTTCATATCCATATTTTTTGCCAATCTCTTGAACAGTTTTGGCAACTTCATTTAAAGTAAAATATTTATCTGCACCAATATTAAATGTTTCATTATCACAATCAGTCAGTAGTTTATCAAATGGTTTCATATAATATTTAATATCAGAGAAAGCACGAGTCTGTTCCCCATCACCATAAACGAGAATTGGTTCACCATTCAAAGTCTTACGAATAAAAATACCAATTACGTTTCTATATTTGTCCCAAATATTTTGGTAGATTCCAAGAACATTATGAGGACGAACAATATTATAACGAAGACCAAATTGTTCATAGGCAAGTTTTAAATCACATTCTACAGCATACTTAGCAATACCATATGGATCAACTGGTTGAGGTCTTTTGTCTTCAGTAAATGGAGGTTCTTGTTCCCCATAAACAGCCATGCTAGAAGTAAAAATAAACTTGGTGTTTTGATTAATACACTCATTAATCAGATTGGCAGAACAAATAAGATTATTTCTATAGTTAAAGTTACGAATAAATGGAGATAAACCTTCTGCAGCATAAGCAGCAAAGTGAAGAAGAATCTCTGGTTTATACTCCTCAAACAACTCAACGACTTTTTTTCTTCTCTCTAAATTAAGTTTAATGAATTTGAATTTTTCACCTTCAGCAATAAATGCTTTATACCCTCCAGAGAGATCATCAATACCAATAACTTCATGTCCGTTATTAAGTAGGTGTCTTGTGTAGTTTGCTCCCAATAATCCTGCACATCCAGTCACGAATATTTTCATAATTTAATAACCTACGATTTTGATAAGAAGAAAAATCCATTTCCATATGGATATTGATCAACCCATTTTTGTTTTATTGATCCAAGAGAGTAAGAAAACTTAAGTAATTCAAATCCTTGATACTCAAAAAGTTTTATCCACCACTCTTCATTCTTTTTAGTGACATGAGTGATATCAACTTCATATTCACGTATTCTAAATCTATCTTCATCACCCAAAGGAACAACAAAAAAGAACTGATTAGATTTTTTTTTTAAAAATTGAAGAACTTTCGGAAGATCTTCTTCTTCTACATGTTCAAGAACATCTTTACATATTAATAAATCATAATATTTGTCAGTTGGTAAAGAAACATATCCTCTTACATTAAGATGACAATTTTCTACTGCGTATTCGCTTATATCTTCTCCATAAGCATCAATTCCAATGATGCGAAGAGCGTTTACAAGAAATCCTTTAGCACACCCATAATCCACACAAGTTTTAAATGTGAATTCTTTTTGAATATCAAGTGCTTCTGGAATAGATCTAGTTGGTTCCCATTTGTAATTTTCATATCCAGAGATGTGTTTTCTTACACCATCTTCATAGTAGTCTTTAGTAAAAAGATGCATATCAAGCAAAGTCATTGTGCTCAGTGTCAGTAAGAATATCGTCGATAAGTTCGTTTTGAATTGCATACTTGCAATAATGACAAGCATGATGTCTGAGTGTTGGTGGTTTACTATAAAATTCCTCTATACCATCAATATCACATACAGCAAACTGAGACTCTGGAACATAGTTGTAATTATTTTCAATAGATAACTCTGCGGAAGGACAAGCGTAAATATATCCATCAGTAAATAAGAAAGGTTTAACCATATGCATATAGCAATGGTCATTTCTACGTTCACCCTTAAAATTGAAATCAGATAAGAAAGCATACTTTAACTTTCTACCACGATCTTGCTCATAATTCTCTATGACACCGCGAATGGTTTCAATATCTTTTTCCGTTTCCTTCACATCCTTAATAGCATTAAATGCGATACGGCAAGGAATGCCATTCTCTTCCACCCAATCTAACATGCGAATGAAGTTTTCGGTAGTCTGGAATTTCTTAGAAAGAACTCTTTTGTTTTTTACATCACTCCAATCACCAATAATATTAGGATTCTTAGAAGTCTCTAAATTTTCATCCCAAACATAAGCAGCAGATGGTTTACAATTAGTTCCTTCAAATACACTTAGATCATATTCATAACCTTCATAAAAACCATACATACCTAAACGAACCCAATCAAAAAGTTCAACAATATCTTTTTTAATTGGACGATCTACACCAAACCGTGCTCCATTTGTACAGATACCAAGACTGAATCCAAGATCTTTTGCATAACGAACAATTTCTTTAAAGTCTGGATGAATACTAGGCTCACCTCCACCAGTAAATTCAATACCAGTAACTCCAATAGATTTAAAACTCTCAAGTGCCTGAAATACTTTTTCCGTTGGCATTTTCTCAGATATATCTCTATTAGCAAAACAACAAAATGAACAGGTTAAATTACAAGCATTAGTTAAAGATATATGAGCCATTACTGGAGATATGGGATTTCCATCCTGAAGATTTTTCAATTTATCCAAGTGCTTAAGTAATTTTGTCGAATTACTACTAAAACTTCTTCCTTGAACTACATCATCCTTTTTTCTAAATGTTCCGTCACTATTAAAAATATTAGTGCCTTCATATGGTAAAATAGTCATTTTTTTACAATCAGAGTTTAATTACAACAGCATGTCCATTTAAATTGTGAATTACCAATCTATCAGAAAGTTGACGTTGTTCTTCAACATATTTAGTAACTCCATCTGCACTAGAAAATCCAAAGTCATCATAAACAATCATACCACCTGGAACCATTTTTTCCCATATCCAATCAACGATATCTTTACAACCATAATAAACATCAACATCTATATGACAAAACCTAAATTTTTCATAATTGGGAATATTGTGTTGTGTTTCTTCTGGAAAAATTCCCTCCAATATTTTAACACCTTCTATTTTAAGAAGTTTATTCATTAAATAATCAACACATTCAAATGTTGCATCATCAAGCATACCATTTTTCATATGTGAATCTTTATCACCATCTACTTTAACAATTCCTTTAAATGTATCACACATATAAATTTTATCTCTTACTCCACAATCTCTTGCCCCCTTCCCTATGATTGCACCAGATCCTCCACACCAGGTTCCAATTTCTATAATAGCACCTTCTTTCAATTTTGAAGATTCTTTTACAAGTGTCCAAAGTTCATATGCCCTATATATGTCAACTTGAGTAAAAGTCCAATGACCCCATGGTGTTTCTTTTTGAAAAACAATAGAATAAATTTCATTAAATTTTTCATCACTAATCCAAGGACTATAAGTTGCTATCGGAGATATTGTAGAATAAGTTAGATTTGTCATACAATTTTTTTCACTGAGTTATTTATAATCATGTGTATAGTTCCTTTCTACCAAATTTTCATTCCAAATTAAATAAAAAATTCTTTCCACAATATGAGCTTCGGCACATGTTGGATCATATTGTAATGCTGGTTTATAATTCAAAACTTCTTTTAGTTTATTATAAAGGTGCTTACTATATTTTAAAATATTCTCTTTAGGTACTACAAAATTAGAAGCAGGTATAAACTCGATAGTGTTTAATTTAGGAGGATTTACAAAACACCAATCAAGAAGGTCATGGTGATTAGAAAAGTATCTGTTCTCTAAATCATTATTATATACGTAATTACAACAAGCAACTGGTTGAATCAATCTTCCCTCACGAAGAGTTTCTAAAGGAGTATAATCTGTATGCCTATAATCTTCAACTAATACATTTTTATCTACCCATATACTAAACAATTCTTTTGTATCTAAAGCCTCAACAAATCTTTCTTCGGTTGTATAATAATTTTCTCCCTTAGAAAAAAGATTCCCTTTTATAAAAATAGAAACATCTGGTAAATATTCATAATTATCAATTATAAAATTCAAAATATCATGTTGGTTAGCTCCATAATTAGGAGACTTTGTTACTTTGCCAAGGTGACCCCAATCAACTTTATTGTCACTTTTATCATAAATGAATGTGTTATTTGGAGAAAATCCATGTTGATATGTACTTTTTATCCACTCAAGATTCCAATTATAATTTGAAATCACTAATGCTTTACTATATGACATTTTCAAATTATCTTATTTATTTCTTGAAAAATAATAGTTATCGTAGAGTATCTCATTCACAATACTCCTTTTTTATTTTGTCAAACACTTTTGCAATACCAGTTTCTAAATTTGTTTTTGGAATCCACCATCCATGAATGTAATTGTTTGCTTCATTTCTCTTATCTAATTGAATATTGTCTTTTGCAATTCCAGGTTTAATTCTTACATCATATTTTCCAATTTTATTAAATTGCCCTTGAATCATTGCAGCAACATCTTTAATTGAATCATTACGAAATGATGTTACATGGAGAGGATCTGTTGGTTTAAAATCTGAATAACATTCCATGATTGTTTCCAGTGCTTCACAACAATCTTCTGCATAAAGAAATTGTCGTTCCTCTGTGCCGTCAGTCATCATTTCAAAAGGTCCTTCCTCAAATCCTTTACGAATAAAATCCGTGATTACATGAGATTTTTCACGATCATTTTCTACACCATAAACATTCCAAAATTTTACCGTCAACCCATTAAGAGTTTGAGTATAAAGTTCTCCAACTCTCTTTAAAACACCATATGGAGAATAACTCATGTTACTCATTTGAGATGATGCAAAGACGAATGGTTTACGATATTCCTTTAACCACTGAAAGACATTTGCCATCAATCTAGTATTATTATTAATAAAATCATAAGTATGTTGATACTTTTTCAGGTAACGAGATCCACCAACATCAAATGCAAGAAAGAATACAAAATCAGAATCTCTAATTTTGAATTCGAGATATTGATTAGGAATCACAGTCATATCCTGTGAAGGTCCATTAACTACATCAAACTCTTCAACTACATGTCCTTTTTCACGCAGATACTCCGTGAGATAGGCACCGATCTGACCACTGGATCCAAGAACTGTAATTTTCATTTATTTAACCTATTTTCTAGATCCTGACGAGCAGTATCTCCAAGACTATCCATTTGTTCAAAGAAAGCAAGAGAAAGATTGATATTACCTTGAGAAATTGTTGGACTAAAATGATCAACAGATTCATAACTATATTCAATATCCAAAATACGTTGGAAATTATCACCTTGGAAAATATCACTCCAACACTTTTCACCAATCGTAGGGACAGTATCCAGATAGAATGAATAGATTATTTGTTCAGTTGTTCGTTGACTTCCAGTAATAATTTGTGTATTTCCAAAATTACATTGATTTATAAAAGCAATTGCAGACTTTGCATCAATTCCCACTTCTTCCATACGACCAGGAATAATGCTCACATATCCAACATCATACGTACAACATTTAAGAGCAGTAGATGAATCTGCAAGACCAGTAACATTAGTAATTACATACTGATTATATTGATTAACATACTCAAGAACATTTTGAAAAGGAGGGATTTTCATTCCAACCTTACAGTTTCCTTGTGTTACATCAGTAATAATTTTTGCATATTCAAGAATAACCTTTGGATCTAATAAGGAATATGGTGCTTGAATATGAATCTCACCTTCATTATCACCACGAATATCAGCAATTAATTTTCCCATTTCTGATGCATGTGAAATCCATTCATCCAAATGATACATATCAACTTTACTAAATGCATTTGGATTTGTGGTTATACCTCGCACCAATTTTGGATCAATTTCAGATCCATATTTTTCCATTGTATCTTTAATAAATGGAATATTAGCTGTATCAAAAAAGAAATCTCTCATTTTATTCTCCAATTTGTTTGTTAAAATTTTCCCAATTAGTTAGCCTAATTGCTTTATCATCAATATAAAAGTCAGCAAGTGGTTTTCCAAAATGAATTTCATCATAAGGAATTTGATGTTTGTTTAACCATTCTAGCACAATAGGTGATTGATTGGCAATAATTTTACCTACATTATTATTATATGTAAGCATATTTCTAGCAGTCATAATAATAATGTAGTGACCTTTAGACTTTAATTTTTGTAATGTCTCAACTGCACCAGGAAGAGGTTCAACATCAAGATAGTGTTGTCCCTCTTTCTTAATGTAACATATTGTTCCATCAAGATCAAAACAAAATTTATAAATTTTCGTAGACATCATTTAAAATATTAAGTCCAGTCATCAACATTGCTTTTTGCCTATTTAAATTGTCATAATGTCTTGCACACATTCCAACAAAAATAAGACCCTCAATTAATTTTATTTTATTATAATCAAATTTATACTCATTAGAAATAGATAAAAATTTAGCATTAATATCATTTTTCCTTTGTTCATTATGAAAAGAAAGTTTGAATTGATTATCTACATTTGAAACATCGAACTTATCATAGATAAAGAATTCATAACCACCATTACAAGAATGTGATATTTTTGCAAGATCATAATATGAATCACCAAAGAATTTTGTTTTACCAAAAACTCCTCTGGGATCAATGAATTTTAAAATCACATCATTAGTAATATCATTCACCCCGTAAAGAATGTTACTAAAACAAAGATCACCATGAATAAAATGAAATTTATCATCACAGATTGATGTTTCAATATAAGATTTAATTTTTTCCCAAATAATATCAAAAGATTTCAAAATTTTACCATTAAATACAAACTCTTTTTCATTTCTAAATTGAGAGAAAAAATCAAATTTATACATCAAATTAGTATATTCTTTCTCTGTCTTATCAACAAACATCAATAAAGAATCTTCTCTAGACGCAGGAACAAGAGTAGATTCCTTATAGTTATTGATGTAAGAAAAAATAAAGTCAAAAACTTTAGTCCAAAAATCAGGATCATAATCCTGATTTGTCATAACATTTCCCAAATTTCCATAAGCATAATATTCAAGTTCCATCTGATAAATTTTTTCATCAGTTGAATAATTTAACATTCTTGGAAAATAAACTTGAATATCCTTGGGGAGATTTTGATAGTATTCAATCTCTCCAAAAAGACGTTCTTCTCCACTAGATTTAATAATACTTGCTTTTGTTTTTGAATTAAATTCAAAACTATTATAAGCTCTAGTTGTAAAATCCATTAAATCTTCATCATATTTTCTAAGGTTTCTTTACTTACAGAAGAAAGAGGAACTCTTCCAGATTCAGACTTACTATAAACTTCATCATGAAGTTCTTCAATTGAAACAAAAGTAAGATTATAAATTTTAGCAAACTGACGAAGAGCATCACCTTTAATCATCTTACCATATTCATCCATAATTTCAATAATAACTCCAACCTCTTTCATACCTGCTAAACGAATAATTTCAATGCATCCCTCAGTATGACCTCTACGCTCAGACAGAAGACCAGGACGAGCACGAAGAGGGAATATATGCCCAGGTTGAGCAAGAGAATTTGGTTTAGATTCATCGGAGCAGAAGGTATTAATAGTAGCAAGACGATCACCAACGGACATACCAGTAGTAGCACCTTCTACTGCGTCAATACTAGTTGCAAAAGGAGTTCCATACTTATCCATTGAATTGCAATTCATCATAGGAATTTCAAACTGATCAAGTTTTTCCTGATTGCAAGGAAGGCACATCAATCCCCTTGCATGTCTCATTGCAAAGAGAAGATTTTCTTCAGTTGCTTTTTCTGCTGCAAGTACAATGTCTCCCTCAAACTCACGATCATAATCATCAACCATAACAATTGGTTTACCATTACGAATATCTTCAACAGCTTGCTTTACGTTTGATTGTCTTAGATTTAAAATAATTTCATTAGGACTTCCAAGAGACACGAAATCATCATTTTCCATATGATAATTTTTAATTTTATAACCATCCTTAATCAAATAATTATAAGTAAGAGAAACATATTTTTCTTTTACACAAGAAAGTTTTCCAGAAGTCCATCCAGCATCAGAATCATCATCCATAAGTTTTTTTGCACTTTCAACAAAAAGATTTGCATTCTTCCAATAATATATTCCATTTAAAGCCCAAGGAGAAATGGCAATCTTTTCTGCAAATCTTACCCCATACCCATTTACATCCAATTCAATATAACTATATCGACCTTCTTTACCGACAACAACATCTGCATGACTATATGTTGATACTAAACCATCACAATCATTTTCTTTAAGAAATTTTAAAAATTTATTAGGATTCCAAGGAGTATATTGATCGCAATTTGTGATTACTAATTGTTCATTTAAATCAATTTTACCAGTTTCTAATGCAAGAAGACAAGTCTCAGCTTGCCCTCTAGTAGAATGTCCAATATCAATAATTTGCAGATCCAAATAATACTTATCTGCAATTTCAATTAATTGATCTGTATATTTTTTTTCCAGTCCATTTACAATAATATAATATTTTCCTGGTAAATTAATGGAAGACAAAGACCATTCAATTATTGATTTTCCTTTAAAATCAACAAATGGTTTTGGATCTAAATATCCATCAGATTTAAAACGTGTCCCTAATCCAGCAATCGGAAATAAAATATTCATACGTAAAGACTATAATAATTTTTTTAATACTAACAAATTTACATTAAATTGTCAACTATGTTCTACCTAACTTGGAACAGAAAATTTTTGTATAATAATGCATTTGATCATTTACCATTTCATTCCACCGAGATACAATATCTCCTTCCATATTATGTTGTGATGGATCAAATCCCTCCATTATTGCAAGAAGACCAAAGATTCTTTCTCCAGTTTGATCATCGAGTTTACATGTTGATTGCATATTAACAAGAACACCACTGTCATAAAATTTCTTAGCAAGATAATTTTTTATAATGTAAACTGGTCCAAAACAAGCATTAGAAAAATCTCCTGGATTTGGAACATTATATCTAGTGCCAGAAAAAACTTTTTTCATATATTGGTATTCATGACTATCTTCATGAAAAACTGTTTCATGAAAATATGCAAGAGATATAAATTCAGAAGGATCATCTATAAATTTTTGCCAAGATTTTTTTAATATCAAAGAATCTTGCAAATTTACATAATAAGGTTCATTTGGATATTTTTTAACTGTTTGATAGAAAGCCCCAGGAACTCTATAAGGATTACAATTATCCAATATATCAACATTATCATATTTAGAAAACATCTGATAATAACTTTTATCATCAGACATAGAATCAACAATAACAATTTTTTCATCGGGATGATGTGTCAAAATTGAATCTACTGTTTGTTTAACTGGAGATCCATCAAAATACTTACAGGAAAAACAAAACATTATTGAGTCTCATCAACATGAGAAGTTGATTGAACACACTTTTTACATACAGGATGTTTCCAATATTCCCCATTTCTATGAATTTCTCTGAAAAATTTCATTTCATCACTATTCCACGCTTCTTCAATTGACATAACCATTAGATTTGCAATTGTTTCTTTAGTCTCATCGGAAACAAGAATACCATCTTCACCCGTCATTTCAACACCTTCAACATTATGTTTTAGTTTTGCAATTGGAGTATCTGGACCAAAGAAAGAACAACACGGAAGAATATGTCCATTTGATCTTACAGTCATGTGTTGAAATGGTTGAGCACACTTAAAGTCTTCAATATTTGAAGTATACCCTTCTTTTTTAGACTTATCAAATTTGTCAACAATGCCAAGTAAGTCTTGAATGCCAATAAAATCTGCTTTATCTTCCCACATCTCAACAAATTGATCAAGTTCATGAATATTCTCTGAAGTTTTCACAAAATTAACCCGAAGGGTTGGTAACTTTGAACCCATTTCATCACGAATTTCTAAGAACTTATCGATATTTTTAAGTATATTGTTAAAATTTCCACCAATACGAATTTTATTGTAAGTCTCTTCCGTTGCTGCATCCAAAGAAACTTGAAGTCTTAAAAGACCTGCTTCAATCAATCCCCTTGATATTTTTTCTGTCAATAGAGATCCATTTGTCGAAAAATAAATATCAAGAATACCAGCATTTCTTGCATGTTCAACAAACTTTACGATATCTTGTCGAATCAATGGTTCATTAATTTGATTTAATCTGATTGATTTAAGTCCTTTAGGCACTGCTTCATCAATCAATTCTTTCCAAACTTCAAAAGGAAACCATTTTTCTTTTCCAAATCTAGAAGTTGTTTCTGCATTCCAAGTACACATTGGACACGAAAAATTACAAGAATAATTTAGTTCGAAGTCCAATTGAAGTGGAAAATCAGTGACTGTTTCTAGACGAGAAGTTTCATCCCAAAGTCTACGGTATTCATCGTAAGATTCTGAATTTACAGCATTTCTTACTGGATTAAATTTTTCAAAATCTCCCAGTACAGTTGTTACTTCAGTTTTATTCGGTTTTCTAAGTGATTTCATGAGTTTTTATTAAAATTTCTATTATATGCAATTATACTTTTTATTTTATGATTATCATTATAAGTTATAATATCAACAACATAAAGAGGTTTTTGTTTTTCATTATTGAATATAATCTCAATTTGAGCAGCAACTACTAATTTTTTGTTATTATTAATAATGTTAATTGGATTCACTTGAATCATAGAAAAAGATTCAAAAATATTTTTATTTGCTTGCAAAACTAAATCTTTTCCGATATATTTAGTTTCCCAATCATATAGTACTATATCATCGGAAAACATATCATTTAATATATCTATTCTTTTGGATGAAAATGCATTCAGATAAATTAAAGTTTTTTCAATCATTTATTTTTTTCTCAATTTGCTCCTTGATCCAATCATAAGTCTTACGAATACCTTCTTCAAGTGTCTGAGAATAATCCCAACCTAATTCTTTACGAATCAAATCATTATTGGAATTACGTCCACGAACACCAAGAGGTCCATCAATATGATTTTTTGATACTTTTTTACCGGCAACTTTTGCAGCAGTATCCACGAGTTGATTGATAGTCACCATTTCTTCTGAACCAATATTTACTGGCCCAATGAAATCAGATTCCATCATACGACGAGTTGCCTCTATACACTCAT
>Ga0304730_1001104_pt1 | contig 21122 bp, 19 predicted proteins | sample M_130628_MF_Meta_FD_190474 | JGI IMG/M metagenome (GOLD analysis project Ga0304730, IMG submission 190474) | Freshwater microbial communities from Lake Montjoie, Canada to study carbon cycling - M_130628_MF_MetaG (v2) (version 2) | ecosystem: Environmental > Aquatic > Freshwater > Lake | place...
TTTTGTTCCTTTTTTATTTATCATAATATTATTTGTTTTAATATCTCCATAAATTTTATTTTCTTTAACATGTAACCATTCAAAGAAATTAATCATATATTTTCCCAATTCATATATCTTCTTTCTAGCAAATATATAATTTTCACCAATGCTAGAATCTAATTTCTCCATAGTATACCAATTATTTTGAAGTACTCCGTTATTTCGAAAGTTTATGTTCTTTGGTATTTTAACAAATAAATCATTATCATATAACTTTAGTTCTTCAATAACTAAATTTTCAACATTATCTGGACATATTTTAACAATCCATTTAGTTGAAGATAAATCTTTTATATCTTCTTCTGGTGTATTCTCATCTATAATTGGAGCAATATTATATATAACTGAATTAGGACTTTCTATAAGTTTATCTAGTAGTATCCAATTTTTTGCATTTTTTATTAAATTACTAGAATTCATATAAGTATTAAACTATAATTAAAATGTATTATATTTCAATTTTTTATAAAAATATTTAAATAATATTTATTTCTTAGTAGAATGTATATGAATAATTTTTTCCAACAATTTTTTCAAAATACAATTGATTTGGCAACTTTTTATACAACTGATAAAGAAGAACCAACAACTTTAGCTGCTGGTATTTATGATACTGCTGCATTAATGGCTGCAGGAATTTCAAATAATAGTATATATCGTGTTGATATTCCATCTGGATTTACAATAACTTTATTTTCTGAAGATATATTTAGTGGTGATAAATTACAATTAACTTCCAGTTCTTCATCTTTAGGTAAATTAGATAAAGCTACTTCCAGTTTGATTATAAGAGATCCTTCAGAAGATGAAAATAATTCTGTTACTTCTACAGAAGAGGAGACTGTTACTGAAAGTGAACCTGTTACTGAAAGTGAAATTGTTACTGAAAGTGAACCTGTTACTGAAGAGGAAACTGTTACTGAAAGTGCACCTGTTACTGAAGAAGAAACTGTTACTGAAAGCGAACCTGTTACTGAAGAAGAAACTGTTACTGAAAGCGAACCTGTTACTGAAGAAGAAGAAACTGTTACTGAAAGTGAACCTGTTACAGAAGGAGATGCTACAGATGATGATGTCACAGACGATGATGATACTGAGTTGAGAGCTATTATTTATTTTAGAGATTCCGATGGAAATGACCTAGATCCTGTTTCTTTGCAAAGCGGTGAATATAATTCTCAAGCTATTAATGAATTAGGAATTATGAATGATGGTATTTATAAAATTGATGTACCAAATGGTTTAAAAGTAACTTTATTTTCTGAAGATGATTTTTCTGGTAGTTCTTATTTTGTAACTTCTGATGCAATAGTAGATATAATTGAACCAACATATAGTATAATTGTAGAAACTAATATTTTAGCAAAAAATATTATGATATCACCATCTCCTTCTACTGAATCAACACCTGCACCATTCAAAAGTAAATCAACTTCTAAACTTCCACATTTAAATATTGCTGGAAATTTAAATTATAGTAATGAAATATCTTTATCACAAATACCTATACCAGTTCAACCTGCCATTAGAGTACCTAAATCAGTTAAATCTAAAAGAGTTCCTAAACAAGTTCAAACTCAAAGTGCTCCTAAACAATTTAAAAGAGCTCCTAAACAAGTTCAAACTGAAAGTGTTCCTAAACAATTTAAAAGAGCTCCTAAACAAGTTCAAACTGAAAGTGTTCAAAGAGCTCCTAAACAATTTCAACCTCAAAGAGCTCCTATACCACCTAAACCAGTTCAAAGAGCTCCTATACCACCTAAACCAGTTCAAAGAGCTCCTATACCAGTTAAAACTCCAGCAGTTTCAATGCCAGTTCAAGTTCCTATGCCATCTATACCTGTTCAAATTGAACCAGATGAAGATGAAAATGAACTAGACCAAATCTTTCCAAGCATTGTACCTTCAATCTATAAAGAATTTGATATAGTTGTTAAAAATAATTTTGGCGCAGATTTAATACCATATGTGTCTAATACTAACTTATTAATTATTATACTAGTTTTTATAATTTTAGCAATTATATTAAGATAAAAATAAAACTATAAAAAATAAATTTTTACTCATATAATATATATATGAGTAGAAGTTGTAAATTACCAGATTGTTATCCTACATCTGTTAACAATTTTAATTTAAATGATACTTTTCAAAATGTAAATACTGAAGCTGTATTTTATAGTGTGGATTTAGATGGTGATGAAATAGATCCAGTTTCTTTACCTATTGATTCATACGATACTAATTCATTAAATGCAGTTGGTATTAATTCAACTGGTATTTATAGAATTGACATACCTTCTAAAATGCAAGTAACAGTATATTCTGAAGATAATTTTGAAGGAGATAGTAAAGTATTTTATTCTAATATAACAAATTTAAGAAATTTGGAATTCAGTGTATATAGCTTAATAATTGAAAAAACTGAATCTAATGAATCAGAACCTGCCATAATTAATTCTAATGTTGTTTCTAAAGTTGTAAAATCAGCTGTAAATGCTAAAAGTGTACAACCAGTAGTACAAACAGTTGTAAATAATGCTAGACTTATGCAACCAGATGTAATTAATAATAATTCTACTACAATGAATACTCAAAAACAATTAGCAGTTACTGATTCTGTAATTACTAATCAAATGAAATCTGAAAGATGGATTAACGGAATTAGTAATACAACTATTGTAATAATAATATTTATACTATTATTAATTATTATATTAAAAAAATAAATTATTAAGTAAATTAATATAATGGCGACATATAATGATGACAATATATTAATTCCAAATGATGTTTTTAAAATAATAAACATTAATATTAATACAACTAATGGATTATGTGAACCAGGTGCTCCTACACTTGCCGGAGAAGATGGTATTACACAATGTCATTCACTTGGATTTAATGAAGCTTATACTAGATGTAATCGAACTCCAGGATGTTTAGGTATTTATCATGACCCTAAAGGATTTCAACCAGTGTCTTGGGGAGGTCCAGGATGTAAGGCTCCTACCGATGATTTAAATTTAAGTTATCGTCCAATGCCTTTTCAACTAGCAGGTTTACCAGTTCAGCCTGGTAGTGGTATATTATATGTTATGATGGATCCTGTTAATCCCTATTCATCTTGTTCTATTAATGAAATGGATGGATTTTATACTAATGGGAATAATAAAGTTTTAAGTTATGTTCCTAATAGATTTAGTAATTTTTGTTATTATTGCCAAGATGGTTCAAATCCTATTGTTTCTGGCGGTTGCAATACTATTAAATGTAGTTCAGGAAATCCTGCAATGTTTAATCAAAAAAATATTGTATCAGTAGATAAAGAAGTTAATACTAATTTAGCATATCGCGGAACTGATATTAATTTACATTTTGCTTCTTCTAATACTCAAATTATTTTAGATGCTCGTTTACCTATTTTAGATAACAATGGAAATGCCGAATTTGATAAAAGATTAGGAAATAATCCTGTAATAGGCACACTAATTAATGGACCCTTTGTTCAACCAGGTACTACAGTAACAGCTATTGAAAATACAAATAATAATAATCAAATAATTACATTAAGTAAACCATTATTAAATCCAATAGAAAAAAATAATCAAATTTTTATTTATAGTTTTAATGAAAGTACACTTCCGTCTGCTCCTAAATCTCCTAGTGCTCCTAAATCTCCGTCTGCTCCTAAATCTCCGTCTGCTTCTAAAAGTCCAACAAATTCTACTACTACCGAACCTTCTGAAAATAACCCTGATTCAGAACAATTAAATTTATTCACACCAAAAAATATAATAATTGGGATCGTAGTAATTTTTATGATTATTATTATTATTGTTCTATTGAGTAAATAATTAATTTAATATTATAATTTTTTTTAAATATTATAATATAATACAATGAGTAATTTTTCTAAAATTGAAAGGCATTTTCCTGTTTCAAGTAACTATACAGATTATATAGAAACATTTGAATCTCTTACTAGTTGTCCTACAGCTAATTATTCCATTCAACGTGGAAATAATATAACAGCATTTAATAGTTCATTAACAACTGTTCCTAGTGGTGCTGGAGGAATTTATACTTTTGTAAAAAGTATTGACAATTCAAAACAAACTAGATGGGAAGGACCATCTGTAAACAATCCTTTTATAGGATCAGGAAATTGTATAAAAATGCACGTAACAACTTTACAAAGTAAATATCCCATTTGTGAAAAGGGTGGAAATATTAATGGAGTATATATAAAAAATGGTTTGTCTGTTTTTGATATTACAAATTCTAGGTTTAAAGAGCCAGGTGTTACTAAATACGCTAATGAATACGGTAATTATTGGGCTAACATTATAATTGATGAATATAATAATAATTCTAGTCAATATTTTTTTGATTTTTCAGGTCGTCTTACTATTAGCAATCTTATGGGACAAAGTGAAGTATTTAATAATATAAAAGCAAATAATTATTTTGTTCCTACTCCAATAGGACTTTATAATCCTGGTGAAACTACTACTACTACTTATGATGATTTTATTGGAAAATTAAATTATACATTAAGTGTAACCGGTAAAGCAAATGTTTGGTTAAATGGAAAAAAAATATCTGATACAATTACCAATACAAATAAATCAGATGTAATTGCTAAATTATCAAAAAGTGTAAATACTTTAATAGTTAATCTTGTAGTGAAAGAAGGAGACCCAATTCCTTCTTTTGCTTTTGCAGGAGAAATGGCTTCTGACCAAGTAAGCAATATAACAAAAGCTATTAAATTACAATCTGATACTTCTTGGATTTACTACCCTCCCTCTTGTAACTTTGCTTATGTTTACAATGGGTCAAAATGGGTAACAGAATCAGGTTCTGCTGGAGGATTTGTTGCTCCTATAATACCACAACCCGTAGTTCCCGCAACACCTGTAGTTCCAGTAGTTCCCGCAGCACCAATAGTTCCAGTAATTCCCGCAGCACCCGTAATTCCTACTAGTTCTATACCCCAATACGACAATGGGAAAGTATATATGGTAGGTGATAATGTTTTTTTTAGAGGAAACCCATATATTTTTACAACTTTTACTGGCGCAGCTGGATATGACCCTATTGATTATAAAAATAATTGGATAGCTTTTGATCCATTTGGTAAAACAGAACCTCTTATTGTTATAAATGACCCAAATACTAATAAAACTCCTTCTACTCAAAATATACCACCTAATCCAATGTCAAGTAATTCTCTTACAACTGATAATTATACTTATATTGCATCAGCTTCTTCTGGTAGTACTTCTCCTCACCTAGCTTTTAGTAATAATGTATCAGAATCTACACAATTTAGAACAACTAACAATTATGATTCTGAAAAATATACCGGGTCAATTGTAACTAATGCAAATGCAAATATAAATCAAATTAGAGGTGATTGGATACAAATTCAACTTTCAGTTCCTTTTAAAATGAATTCTTTATCTTGGGATAATTCACAAATTGGTCATCAAGATTGGTGGCCTCGTGATATTAGTGTTTTATGGTCTGTTGATGGAAATTTATGGCTTGTTGCAATTAACACTACTGTAAAAAATGATAGTAAGATTAAAGTAAATTTTCCTCCAATAATACCAAACTATGTACGTCTTGTTTTTAGGTCTTCTTATAGTTATAATAATATGTTTTGTACTGTAGCTAATCTAAAATTTAATGGAGCTCCACAAAATCCTTTCAAAATTGATTCTTTCGATCCAGAAATGACTTATAATGTTGATAATGCAGTAATTTATAATAATAACTTATACGTATGTAAACAAAATAAATCAAAAGGGATTAAACCAGATACAAATAGTAAAGTTTGGAATAAGTTATCTTCTAATTATGAAGATTCAAAAGTATATATTACTAAAAGCATAAATTATGTAACTTACCAAGGAAACTTATATTATTTTGTTAAAGATATTGGTAAAGCTGGTGTATCACCTATTTATTCTCCAAATAGTTGGTATCCAATTATACCTGATCCTAATCAAGTTTTTGTATCTGCACCAGTACCTGCGCCTAAACCAATACCAGCACCTAAACCAGTACCTGCACCAACACCAGTACCTACACCTAAACCAATACCTGCACCAACACCAGTACCAGCACCAGCACCAACACCAGTACCAGCACCAACTCCAGTGTTAATACCTACACAAATAGCATCATCTACATCAGTTATGATATTTGATAACATTAATTACACTGGAAAATCAGTATCTGTTACCGATGGAGAATTTCCTTTTTCCCATGATTTATTTCAAAATAAATTTGGTAATGATTCTTTGAAATCTATTTTTATTCCTTCAGGTAAAATCGTAGTATTATTTTCAAATGATATAAATTCTGGACCTTCTTTAGTATTGCAAAAATCTGTTGCTAATTTAAGTCAAGTATTAGACAAAAATGTTCCAAATGGAAATTGGTTGAACATTACTTCTGCAATGATTATAAGACCCACTAATAAACTTATGTTTTACAAAGAAGCAAATTTTAAAGGAACTGGTTATCCAATTACATCGCCTGGTTCTTTTGATAATACTAGTGACTTTATTAAAAATCAAATTGGTGATAATTCATTAACTTCTCTAATTGTACCAGTTTCAATGAAAGTAACTTTATTTTCAAATGAATTAAATTCAGGTAAAACTTTAGTCGTAGATTATCCTGGTATTGCTGATTTAAGTAAAATAAATGATTCTGTAGATACAGGTTTTCAATGGGACCGTAATACATCATCTTTAATAGTTACTTCTACTGGAATTCCCGAACCAATTATTTTTACACCCGCACCCTCTCCTGCCCCAGCACCTGCTCCAGCACCAACAGGAAATAATTCAGCAACATTTTATTGTAAAAATCCATTAGGAAATGATAATGATATAATAGTTTCTTTAACTATTGGAAATTATGAAATAAATACAATGAAAGCAGTAGGAATTCCAAATGATAGTATTTATAAAGTAAATGTTCCTAATGGTTTGAAAGTAACATTATTTGTAGATGGTTCATTTTCGGGTGATTCTTTAGTATTAACAAGTAGTTCATCTTCATTAGGTAATTTAAATATGAAAACATCTAGTATTAAAATAGAATCTATGCCATTTAGTCCAGCACCTACATCTACACCTAGTCCTGCATCTACATCTACACCTAGTCCTGCATCTGTATTTAGTCCCACACCTAGTTCTATACTTCGTGGAGGTCCTTGTATTACTGATCGTTCAACTTGGTCTAATGATAGATGGATTGAATGCACAGGAAATCCAAAACCTGTTGGAGGTCCTTGTATGACTGAGCGTTCAACTTGGTCTAATGATAGATGGATTGAATGTACTGGTAAACCAAAACCTAGTCCTGCATCTACACCTAGTCCAGCATCTACACCTAGTCCTGCATCTACACCTAGTCCAGCATCTACACCTAGTCCAGCATCTACACCTAGTCCTGCATCTACACCTAGTCCTGCATCTACACCTAGTCCTGCATCTACACCTAGTCCAGCATCTACACCTAGTCCTGCAACAACTTTGAATCCTTTATCTATAAATGGTCTCCAACTTTGGTTAGATTCAAAAGATTCATCAAGTTTAACTCTATCTGGTTCAAATGTAACTAAATGGAATGATAAATCTAATAATTCTAATCATTTTTCTGTTGCCCCTACTTTTAATCCTCCTTCTACAACTGGTTCTGGAATAAATTTTAATTCTAAGCAAGTAATGATTTCATCAAATCCTATCACTACTAATTCCAATACTACAATTTTCTTTGTAGGAAACGTAAATAATTTAGCTGATGATTTTGATTATATATTATCTTTCAGTGAACAAGATTTATCTTTCCGTTGGAATCCCAGAAATAAATTTGGAGATAATAGTAGTGGTGATTTTACTTCAGATGCTGGATATATGATAAATACTGCTAGTGGTATTAATTCATCCAAAATGTTTGATAAAAGAACATTAGTCAATTTTAAAGTTGAAAATGGTGGTTCTGGTAAACTTGTTTTATCCACAGATAAATCTTTTGGTGGCGACCGTTTCTTTAAAGGAACAATGTGCGAGCTTCTAATTTTTAATTCTCCTCTTACAAATACTCAAATAGCTCAAATTCAAAACTATTTAATTTCAAAATGGAATTTACCTAGAATAGTATCTACTTTTAAAAATGTATCTAACTTTATGAATGTTCATAATGTGGAACATTTTTATGCACCCACTGACTATATTTTTACTATAAGTACCGTAATATTGATTGCATTTTTAATATATGTTTTTTATATTAGAAATCAATTAAATTAATTCGGACTTTAAAAGTTCCTTATTGGCTAAGTCATAGAAAACAACTAGGTCTTTGGTCATTGTATATGAATGTTTCGGTAGTACATTTGAAAAATCATGTTCAATAAAATATTCAAAATTTATTTTTTTTATTTTATTTGGAAACAGTGTTTTTAGCAAATTTTCAAAAAAATCATCATGTGACATTTTACAATCCATCCTAAGACAATCAATCATCTTTGTCACACTAGATGCATTTATACTTATCATATCCTTCACATTTTCACATATAATATTTTGCTTATTATCTGTGTAATAAACCTTTCTTATTCCTACCCCCTTCATCATTGAGAGACAATTATAACAAGGTCTCGACTTACAAATCTTATCATCTCGATTTATTCGTATAACAACCAAATCACACTTTATCTTCTTATTCTTGGCAACAAAAAATGACCCACCATTCTTTCCAGTATACATTAAATCCTTTCCGAAATAATCTAAAATGGCGTGTGCTTCCGCGTGAAGACTACCACAAGCGTGGCCTCTACACATATTACGAGCACTGTTCGCGCATGGTTTTGATAAAAACTTTTGGCCTTTAATTAATGCGGCAGCAAGTTGATATTTATTTTGCCCTTTCGAAGCCTCCTCAATTAACCTGGGTAAAATTTCAATAAACTTATTATTTATCATTAATAGTTTACTAAATATGTGTTTATATTAGTTAAATGTTCAATTTTTTAGAATATTCAATCCAATTCATTGAACTCATTTTTGTATTACAAGTTCCACATAAAGGTCTCAAATTTTCTAATATTGTTAATCCTCCATTGGCTTCACTTATAATATGTCCACAATGAAATCCATTCTTACCGATTTTAATAGTTTCTTTACACAATGGACAAGGACCGAAAGGTTGTTCACCATACCAACGAGTCCAAACCAAAATTCTTAATTTAGGTGATATTATGTCTTTCTGTTTTTTAAACTTGTGGTCTGGAACAGAATTATCACAAAGAAAATCTAAAAAATTATTATTCTTTAATCCAGCAATAAAACCTTCTGCTACAGAACTTCTTTCTTCCATATAAAAATAATTAGGGTCTTCAATTAAATACTCTTTATAATCAATACTTTTGTAAAAAATCTTATTTTTGCTTTCTAAATCTAATATAAGATTTTTTAATAAAGTAAATTTATCAAAATAATTCTTTGCTGTTAATTGGTCCAAAAATTCACTAATCGTAATTAATTTATTAGTTTCCTTTTTCTTTGGTGCAAAAAATAAACTCTTCTCTGTATATAAATAATTTTTTAATTCATCGTGAATATTCTGTTTAAAATCATCCAATGCTACATATTTTGCATTTTTAAATGAATCCTTATTTATTTCAATAAATAATCTTTTCATTTCCTTATCAGAATTAGTTTCATAATAACAAAAAGTTAAAAAATCATTTTCATCCTCTTCTAAAGCTAACTTTTTAGCCATTTCAATCCGATGTTGTCCGTCAATTACATACATTTTATAGTTAGTATCAAAAGTAGAAAATTTAGTTACTATCACTCCAATAACTATTTTATTTTTAAACATTAAAAAATCTCTATTCTTTTTAAAAGATTTTATCATTCCTTCAATTTTATCTTCATCTAAATCAATTTGAAATGGAGGTCGGTGTAAATCTAATGTTAGTATTTTCTTAAATGAAATAGTTCTTTCCTGAAACTTTGCTCTAATATGACCAATTAATTGTCCTGGTAATTTTAAAGTATTCATATTATTTATAAATAAAAAATATTCTTTTAATCAATAAAATCTACATCGTCAGGATTAATCTTTTCTGTCACTTTATATTTTCCGTCTTCAATATCTGATTCATTTTTATTAATCTTTGGTTTAGCTTTACTCTTCTTTTTAGTATCTTCAGCCTCCAAAAATAATACCTTATTCTTTATTAAATCTGTATTAATACTAAAATCTGTATTAGTCTTTATAAATTTCTTTCTTCTCTCTACTATCTTCTTCAAATCATCCAATCTATCCAAGTGTTCACGATAATATTCTACCTTCTTCCAAGTCTCATTTAAAACTGGTAAAATTCTACTAAATAATTTCCTATCTCGTTTAATTGGTTGATTATGAGATTGAACTAGTTTCCAGTAAACTATCTTATAAAAGTAATGTGTTTTAGTTACATCAGAATGGTCTCTCTGTAAGTTATTCATTGTCTTTACAACCCAAGCATCATATTCTTGTTCTGTCCAATCTAGTCTAGGAGGATATATATATTTACTCTTCCAAGACCTATCATCTCCTTCAAATTCAGGTGCCCATTCCAAAGGATGAAATTCCAATATCATTCCCTTTTTAATTTTAGGGTCTATTACAACTCTATCTCCTTTAACTCCTTCTGTATGGTAAGTTTTTAAACACTTGTCAAGTAAATATTCTTCTCTGTCTTTATATTCTAGAATTTTACATTGCCAAAAATCACAAATTTCCAAATCACAACATTCCAATTGTTGTTGAACTTGAAGATAATAATAATAAGGACAAATGTGTCCTGGAATATCTCCATTGGTCTCAATAGTTCTTCCGTGAGGAGCAACACATTTAATTTCCAACATTGTTCCCAGCTTTTCACTAAATTGATTATCTAAAGTTCTACAAGAACAAATTCCATCTGGTGATGCACCTAAGATTTCATATTTATCAGAAGGCAATGCACCAAATTCTACAACTTCTACATTAAATATATGTTGATAAATACCAGTTGCAGTAAATTCATACTTTTTACCCCAAGCCACATTTGGATTATCTAGAAACTTGTGATTCGGGTCACACTTTTTATCAATAAAACTTTCAACAGGTTCATAAGGATTTTCATCGATGGCAGCAGCAGTATCTGAGGCAGTAATCCTGTTTCTTCTATAAGCAAACCATTCAGGAGTTCTCTGTTCAGGTTGAGGCAGACTTTGTAGTTTTAAAAACTGGTCTTGTAAGTGTTGGTACTCTTTAGGAATCTCTATCTTAGAATAAAGAGAATTATACTCTGGATATAAATCACAAGAGAATGTATCCTTATAAAAGTATTTTACAGAAAACTTTTTACTTAGAATAGAATTAACTAGGTCAAAAGTAATATCTGGATAAGAATCTTTACCTTCCTTAGAAATAGTATTCACAAGAGCATAGTAATCACTGTTTTTTAGTTTTTCGGTCTCATTAGCTTTAATAAATTTATCTACGAATTTGATGATTTTATTTATTTTATTAATTGACATTTGATTATTAATAAAATGAATAGATAATTTGTGTTTTTAACAATTTTTTTAAATATCATACTTCCCATCCTTAAATTGCAACATTGGAATACTTATAATCTTTGCCTTTGCAACATCGTATAAAACCGAATCCTTCTTAGTCAAAGTCTTATTATCCAATAATGCAATTAGTTTATCTCTAATAATCTGTTTTTGACTTTCATCTTTTACTTCTAATGCATTAACAAATTCTTTAATCTTTATTTTTTTATGCACTAAATTTAATTTATTCCATTGCTTTTGAAATAAGTATTCAGTATTAGTTTCACTAGGTGATAGAGTACTTAAACTAGGAACCTTTTTAATTTCTTCTACTGGGATAATTAATTTTTCCAGAGCTTCATTTAATACCTCTTTATCAATATCATTCTTCTCACAAGTCTTTATTAAATTGTTAATGTATAAAATATTTAAATTATTCTTAATTGAATCAAAATCAAGTTTAACTTCCATTTAATATTAAAGGTGACTAGTCTTTATATACTGATTAAATAACAAAAATTGAGACATTTAAAAATTAACTAATAGTATATAATATATAATATGACAACTTTTACCGTTGATTATGACCAATTATTTGCTTATAGAATTTTTTTACAAGAAGAAGAAAAATATGAAAATGAAAAAGATATAATGAACTTATTAAGATTAGAACTTATTAATATGAATATACCAAATGAAGATATACCTAACCACCTTAAAACTTTTTATGAAAAGTTCAATATTAATTTTACTATAGATGATATAAATGGATTATTAAATAATAATTATTTAATGCAAGAACTTACTAATCAGTTACAAGCAATTGTACATAATCTTCCAGTAAATAATCATTATAATGACGCTGAAGATGAAGAAGACGGGGGTGTAGACTATGAAGAAGATGATGGAGACGATGGAGGTTTACCATATGACACTGACGATGATGATTATGCTAATATGCCTCCTCTAATACCTTTAAATACAATTATGGATTTACTTATGCCACCGTTATTAAATCCTATTAATCAAAATAACTTTAACATAAATCAAGATGTAGTTTCAACTCTAAAAGAAGAAGAGTTTAATAAAATAAAGAAATATAGTACAATTAAAAGTTTAAATGAAAATTGTTCTATATGTTTAGTAAATATGAGTTCTAAAGAAGAAATTTGGGAATTACCTTGTTCTCATAAATTTCACGGAGAATGTATTGAAACCCTTTTGAAAAACTATAATTACAAGTGTCCAACTTGTAGAAGTGAAGTTGGGGAACCAAAACATAATATTTAATTTATATCATTAAATTAGAAAAGAATAACATTAAAACTCCAATCATAAGAATCATAACCGAAAATGCAAATTGTTTATTTGGTTCACTCATTGCATAAGGTACAGGATTCTTTCCATTGGCTAACATTTCTAACATTTCAAAAAATAAATTTTTCATATTTACTCCTAAATCTTCAGTATATTTTCTATGTAAATATTTAGGTTCTATTTCATTTTTATCATTCATTAATAATGTTTGTTTTTCATAATCAGGAGTTTGTCCAATACTTAAATTAAGCGAATCTGAAGGTTTAAAATAGTTTTCTGATTCACTTAACATTACTTTTTTAGCCTGTTTTCTTACATCTTCTTCTTCAAAAACTTTATTAAATTTATTTTGATAGGTATTAATAACAGGTGGTTTAATTTGTGGTCTTGACATTTATTATAATAATAAAGAAAATAAAAATTGAATATTAATTTAAAAATAAAATATATTTTAGATTAATGCTTTATACAACTTGCCCAACTTGCGGTTTATTATTTCAAAAGACTGAAGAGTACGAACAAAAAAAGAAAATCATATGTGATAACCCCAAATTGTCAAAGAAAGAACAAGAAAAACAAATATCTGAATTATTATTATCATTGAATTTTAGAAGATATTGTTGTAGAATGAGAATGATGACGTATAAAGATTTAGTTCATGATATTTTACCTATTGAAGATAATTAAATATCATGTAATATAATTAAATGAATATTATTTGGAAAAATAAAAATAAAGATTATAAAAATATTACTTTATCATATTTAAGTTGGCATCGCGAAAAAGTTTTAGAACAAACTCTAAAAAGTCATAAAGATAATGGGTTATTTGATTTAATTACAAATAAAACAATTTTATTTCAAGAATTTACTGATTTGGATATTGAAATTGCAAAAAAATATAATTTAAATTATATTGGCGAAAAAGAAAATATTGGTATTTTAGCTGCTTTTGTTAAATTAATAAATAATTGTTCAACTGAATATTTTATATTTAGCGAAAATGATTGGAAATTAGTTCATGATAAAAACTATACTAAAAAAGTAATTGATGATTGTTTAGATATTTTAAAAGAAAATGAGGCTTCTCTTATTAGATTAAGAAGTAAAAATAAACCTGGTAAACCATATTTTTCTTTAGTTGAATGGGTACAAAACAATTGGAGCAATAATAATACTAATAATTTTCTTTGGAAATCAGAAAGTTTATCTTGGGTTCCAACTAGTGTTTATAAGGAAGGAACATTTAAAACAATTAATAAAAATTTTAAATGGGATATTACAACTTTTACTCATCAGGAATGGTCTAATAATATATTTATTGCAAAAACTAGTTTTTTAAAAGAAACTATATTACCTTTATTAGAAATTATGAAAAATGATAAATTGGTAGATAATAAATATTTTGGATTAGAAAGTGTTTTATATAAAATGAAAGAATTAAAAAATGATCATCCAGAAAAAGACAAAATAAATAAATTTTTAGAAAGTAAAATAGCAAGTGGTGTTGGTTTATTTACTCATAAAGATAGAATATAAATTAATTAACTGGGCTATTCCTTTTATGAGGTGGAATATAAACACCAAACTTCTTAGGTTCTAGGTAATGCTCAGTTTGACCATTAAAAATAACACAAAATAACTCGTGAATTTTTGCATTATGTATACTATAAAGATGATGAATTAGCTCTTGAGTAAACATATCAATAAACATTATTCTTATATCTTGAATACTAAAGTATTTCAACCAAGGATTTAATATTGGAGTTTCCCCGTAAGGGTACACTGCAATATAATCTATTAAAGTATCATTAAATTTTGTTATTAAATCCATTACTAATTAAATTATAATCTTTAAAAAAAATATTTCAATTTTTTTTTATAACTAATATTATATGTCAAGAATAGACCACAAAAGTGGATTTGGATTTAATACTGATTCAGATGGTAATAAAACTTATTTTATTAAACGTAACAATATTGAATATCAAGTTAATTTAGATCAAATACCATATTATGTTCAACAAAATTTAGGATTAATTTCTACATATTTACCACAACATCTTAATGGTTTAATCTCTTCGGTAGATAATAATACAGGACTTATTTATTCTATAGATAATTCAATGGAAAATAAACCATTTTCTATTTTTGACCCAGTAAGCAGATATGGATTTAATGATACTCGTTATTATCTTTTATCTGAAGGTCAGATTAGTATCTCATCAATGCATTATTTTTACCAAGAGTATGGAAATCATAATATAATACCTTCATACAATATACCAGAAGATATAAAAAATCTTTTACAAATTGGTATTAGAAATAATATTAATCCAGATTTTATACTACCTATTGATAATGCAATTTCAGAAGAAGCTCCAAATATAATAATAAATGAAAAGGAAGATAAAACAAAGGGATTTAATTTTAATATTGATTCCAATGGTAAAAAAAATTATTTTATTACTCGTAATGATGTTAATTTTCAAGTTAATTTAGAACAAATTCCCTTTGATATTCAAGAAAATTTAGGATTACGCGATAAAAATATGCCAATACCTAGGGGTGGTTCTATTTTTTCATTTAATAGTAATAGTGGACTTATTTATTCTAAAAACAATTCAATAAGATATGGACCATTTTCTATTTTTGACCCAGTAAACAGATATGGATTTAGTGGTTATCGTATCAGTTCTCCTAATAAAGATTTTATATATTATTTTACACAAAATCAAGAAGGAATTCAGACTAAAGTAGCTTCATACTTTCTACCAGAAGATGTAAAAAATAATTTACAAGATGGTATTAGAGAGAATATAAGTGAGGATTTTATACTTCCTGAAGAACAAGTTCCTTCTTTTTTACCATCTTCTGATAATGATCCTAGATGCCCACCCATATGTTTTCAGTGTGAATGTGATGATAATAAAAAATTTTCAAATCAATCAAAATTTAACCTTGTTAAAAATAATCCTGACCCAAAATATCCAAATGGATGTTCAAAAGTATCATGCAGTTGTAAAAAATGTAAAAAAAATATAATTCTTACACCCAGTATTACTCCACGTATTACTCCACGTCCTCAAGGACTTACAGACCCTAAAGGGCCTAGTGTCTTAACACCCAGTATTACTCCAACATTAGCACCAGGTATCATTCCTACTTTAGCACCAGGTATTACTCCACGTCCTCAAGGACTTACAGACCCTAAAGGGCCTAGTACCTTAGCACCACGTATTACTCCTACATTAGCACCAGGTATTATTCCAACATTTAGTCCTGACATAAATCCTTCTTTTTGGAAACAATATCAATCTATAATAATAATTTTTGTAATATTGGTAATTATTATGATTATGTATTTTTTAATGAGTGGTAAAAGAGAAGAAGAATAAATAAATTAATTTGAGCAAATAAAATACTTTTCCAAATTGTAAATAATCTTAATAATATCATTATTTAAAATTACAAAGCCATCCAATGGATTATCGTAAGATAATTCATTAATAAATGCATAATAGTCAAAAACTGCTACACATCCAAACAAAAGTCCATCCACTTCTCTTCCTACAGTTTTATCATAAAATCGAGCTCTTATCTTTTTATCTTTAATATTAACAAAACAAATTTGATACACATCTTCAGTAATAATTGAACCTAAAGTTGTTAATATTTCGGAATCTATAGTATCTAAATCTTCTTTGATTTCGATTATTAAATAATTATAATCTAAATCATATTTACCAGTTCCTATTACATTTAATCCTGATAATTGATTGATTACACCTTTAAGACTCTTTGACTCTTCACTACTTAATTCAATTGTAGATGGAGGGTCGGATAATTCTATATAATTCTTTGTTCCATCAACTTTGAAAGAATTTTTATTATTGAGCTTTCCTGATGTAATTTTATACATCTTATTTAGATACTTGACTATAGCTAGTAAATCATTACCATTTGCTTTAGTCTCATTACCGTATTGGTCATAAGTGTCCCAAGTATAATCTTTATCTTTAACAGTTAATAATAATACATTATCAACATTTACTTTTTTATTATATGTTTCATCTTCTGTAATTAAAAATCTAGTTCCAAATATAGTTTTCTCTAGATTCATAGATTCATCCATCTCATAATATAATCCCGCTGTCTTTTCTATTAACCAAGGAACCCACAAAAGAATTTCTTCTTGATTAGATTCAACTTTTAAAAAGGTGTTAATATCTTTCTTAAAAGTATAATCTACATCGTTTAATAATTTCTTAACTTTACTTAATCCCATTGAAAAATCAGAAACTATTGCAACTGGATTTTTAAATGCATACATCTTAATTAACTGTAAAGTTTTTTTAGATAAGTCGCTACTTACGATTAGTGGTTTATTTATTTTATTTTCAAATAGATTATTTAACAAATTAAAAGTTAGTTCATCATTTGAAATTTCAATAATAATATCAGCAGCTTCATTTAACTCTTTGAAAAAGTGAAATTTTTTACTTTCAAAAGTAGTTGTAGTTGATACTTTAATTTTAGAATAAAGATTATATGCTTCAAGTAATCCCACTAATCCGGAAATTAAATCAGTCATTTCATAATAAGAAAAACTTAATCGGATGTAACCACTAGGTCCTGGATAAAATTTTACTTTACGAGTTTCAGCAAACTTTAAAAAGTTACTAGAATCATCTATATTTAACTTTAACCAAAAGCAAGTGCCTCCTTGAGGTTTCTTAAATTTAACATCTTTAAAATTTATAGTAATAAATTCATCCATAATATTACACTTGGTTGTTAAAGTATTAATAGTATTAGCCAGTAATTCATCTATAGAATCCATCATTTCTTCCAAGATTAAAAAACCCAATGGATTTAAACTTCCACCTGTTTTTAATAATGCCATTTTATTTAATCTTTCAATCAAATCATAATCTTGTCTATTTTGATAAATCCAGCCCACTTTTAGACTAGGTCCAATAATTTTAGAAAAAGAACCCAATGAAAAAATCTTGGAATGATAAAAAGCCAATGGATAAAAAGTATTTTTCTCATTAAAATTTAGAAATTGATAAGCTTCATCTGCTATTACAAAAAACTTATCATAGCGAGAACATAGATTAGATAATTTCTCTCGCTTCTGAGAAGAGAGAGTAATTGAAGTAGGATTATGATGCATTGGAATAGTATAGAAGAAAATCTTGTTTTGAAGATTTCTATCGTCATTTTGAATAATATTTTTAATCTTCTCTTCTAGAATCTTAATATTAATTCCGTCATCTTCCATCGGAACATAATTAATATTTAAACCGTATTGTTCAAATATATTTTTTAAATTTTCACAAATTGGTTCCTCTACAATAATTTCATCACCACTCTCCATAAAGACATCCATCAATAGTTGAATAGAATTAATATTTCCATTGCTCATATATAGTTGATTTTCTAAAATATCAATTTCATATTTTTTAGAAAGCCAATTTGCTAATTTAGTTTTATTTGGTGTTACACTTGATAAAATTTTAGGATTATCCATATTTATAATATTAGATAAGGCTTTGTTAAAATATTCCAAGGGTAAATCGTTAGTACAAGGCTGATTAAGCGCAAAATTTATTTCTGAATTTATTGGCATTATTATATAGTTATTGAGCTTTGATTGTGTTTTGTTCAACTTTTCCATAAATTAATTTATCATACACTATAATGATATTAGGTGATATTTCAAATGCAAATAATACTTTAGATTTAATCCAAATTTTTACAGCCGTCCTTATAGTTGATTTTATTGTTATATTAATAGTAAAAAAGGGTCGTCGTTTAGGTAAAGTTATAAATGTTTGGTACGACGAATTAGGAATGACTGCTGTAATGTTAGATGTATTTATTTTAGTTATAGGAATAATAATAACAAGATATATTTTTACTTACTTTAAAATACCTTTTAACGTAACCTATTTTATTTTAATAGCTTTAGGAGTTCAATTAATACACGACATATTATTATATTTATTAGTAATTGTACCAAGTAACAAAGGAGTTAGTCAAGTAGTTGATATTTATAAAGATTATGCTGATGAAAACGGTGCTAAAATTTTATTAGCTGATTCAATGATGGTATTAGCATCTTGTTTAATAGCAATGTTACTAAAACAACAGGATAATCATGTTTCAATTAGTTTAATGATTTTGGTAATTTATTTGATTCCTTATTATGTTTATTCTAAATAATTTATATTTAAAAACTTTAAAAATAAACTTTTTAAATTAATTTTCTAATGATTATATATATGAGTGAATCTACAGTCACATTTCGTCACGAATACTCTGAATCTTTCAAACTTAAAGGGGTAAAACACCTTATCAAACAAAACATCATTGATGGCTCCAAAGGATTAAGCTTTATGTTCCTTAAAAAAGTCGGTGATGATGAATTCTACAAAGTTTATGCTATGGAACACGATGGTAAATACAAAGTAGAAGAAACAAAAGGTGAAAAGAAAACTGAATCTGAACTTTCCGAAGCCGATGTAAAGAAAATGTTGAAATCCAACAAAGACTTTGACTTTGTCTTGAACTATATGGATAACGACCGCGGAAAATACAAAGGTAAAGTAATGAGAGGTGGTGCTCTTCCTGGTCAAGACCAAGAAAATCCTATGATGCCTATGCCTATGGAACAAGATGGTGGTGCTAAGAAAAGACGCTCCAGAAAATCTTCCAAGAAAGCCTCTAAAAAAGCCTCCAGAAAAGCCTCCAGAAAAGCCAGCAAAAAAGCCAGTAAGAAAATGACTGGAGGTGGAAAAAAGAGAGCTTCTAAAAAAGCCTCTAAGAAAGCTTCCAAGAAAGCATCCAAGAGACGCTCTAAAAAAACTTCTAAGAAAATGACTGGAGGAGGAAAGAAACGTTCCAAGAAAGCCTCCAAGAAAGCCTCCAAAAAAGCCTCTAAGAAAGCCTCCAAGAAAGCCTCCAAGAAAGCCTCCAAGAAAGCCTCAAGAAAATCTCGTAAATAAATTAAATCTAAACTAAAGTAATGAACTTTAATTTATCACAAATTATAGTAATTTTATTAGTACTTATACTAATAATATTTTTATATCGTTATGCAATGGACTCTCCATATCGTGTATCATCTGAAAAAGCAAAAGAAATTATAAAAAAAGGGGCATTAGTATTAGATGTTCGTACTGACTTTGAAAGAAATACTCTTGGATATTATCCCGGTTCTGTTCAAATTCAAAGTTCTGATTTAGAACAAAGAATGCCTTCTGAATATCCTGATAAAAATATAAATATAGTAATTTATTGTAATTCTGGACAGAGAGCAAGAATGGCTACCGAAAAACTTCACGAGTTAGGATATACTAATACTATATATATTGCTTCGACATATGGTACTCTTTTATAAATAAATTAAATTAGACTCTTCTAAAACCCCAATGATCAGATTCATTTGCGTGGTCAACTGCCTTTGATTTCCCTAGAAATTTTTCCTCACAAGTCTTACACTCTAGGTGCATTTGTTCCTCTTCTTCTTTAGTGCACTTTTGGGGCTTTTCTGGCTCCTTTATATTTTTAAGAAAGTCTTTCACTTTGTTAAAAACATCAAAATCATTACTTTTAAACTTTGTTACATCATGTAATGAATCAGCAGACTCACAATCATTCATTACCAATGGGTCGTAATGAGTTCTGGTCCATATAATATAAATTCGATACTCATAAGGCCCTCCTATAACATATATGTCATCACCTTCAATATCAACAACACAAATTTGAATTTTAAAAATTATACAAAATATCTCCATCTCATTTTGCCCACCCCAAGTATTAGATTTAGCAATTGTTTCAATGTATTTTTCTTTAACGGAAGTTGCATCGTCGTTATAACTTGGATGAAACCCGTTGTCATCAATCGCCATCAAACAAGACTCTTCTACTTCATTATTTAGAATATAATCAACAATTAAATTTCTATATTTCTTTGCACTATCCTCATTATAATTAGCTCGATCAGTTAAATAAGCAACTGATGAAAATAAGCACGAATGATCGTGATCAACATCTCTACGTATTATTTTAGACATAACCTTAATGTAATGTGTATAATAATAAATATATTAACTTTTTTAGTTTACTTTAT
>Ga0304730_1001108_pt1 | contig 21074 bp, 24 predicted proteins | sample M_130628_MF_Meta_FD_190474 | JGI IMG/M metagenome (GOLD analysis project Ga0304730, IMG submission 190474) | Freshwater microbial communities from Lake Montjoie, Canada to study carbon cycling - M_130628_MF_MetaG (v2) (version 2) | ecosystem: Environmental > Aquatic > Freshwater > Lake | place...
TAATTTCTTTGTTAAAAAATTATCAACTTTTTGAAATTTAAAATATTTGTTGTATCTTTGTAGTCAAATGACTCCAGAAAAAATTCAACACCTAAAAGAAGTCCTTTCTATTCCGACTAAAACTTATCAAGAAACTCTTATGATTGAGTATCTTGACAAGTATTTTACTGAAAAAGGATACAACCACACAATTGACCAACACGGTAACGTTTACGTGACCAAAGGCGAATCAGACATGTATCCATGTGTCATCGCTCACACGGACACCGTACACTCAATAACAGACATGGTTGTAGCGGAAGAACAACTCCCAAACGTACTTGGGGAATTAAAAGATTCCTTTAAGGCTTACCAAGCAGTTACAGGTAATCCCGTTGGAATTGGTGGTGATGACAAATGTGGGGTTTATTCATGTTTGGAAATCCTTGAACGACTTCCAGTAATTAAAGCCGCGTTTTTTGTATCTGAAGAAACAGGTTGTCATGGTTCACGAAAAGCAAGTCCCGAGTTTTTCTCTAACGTTGGTTATTGCATTCAGTTTGATGCTCCCGAATCTTGGATGGTAACTGAATATTGTTGGGGTGTAAAACTTTTTGACCGTAACTCACCTTTCTTTGAAAAGGTTGGACCATTGCTTCAGGAACACTTTGGTGACAAACATGAATTAATGAAACACCCTTACACTGACGTTTCACAAATTGCTTCACGATTCAACATTGCTTGTTTGAACGTATCTTGTGGTTATTACAACTACCACACGGCAAATGAGTATGTTGTGATTGAGGATGTGTTCACAGCAATTGAGATGGTTAAACAAATGATTGAAAGTTTGGGTAACACATTCCACGAACACAAACCAAAAACGGAACGATGGATGTTATGGGATTAAAAAAAAAGGGGTCTTAATTGACCCCTTTTTTTGTTCTACTCTTTTTTGGTTTTTCTAAAACATCAGGTACTTCTGATGTTTTTTCTTTTATAAGGACTTTATCATCCGCAAACTCCAATACATATACTGTGTCAGTAATGATATTTTTCTTAAGAATTTCATCAGAGATAAAATCTTCAATTTGATTTTGGATTGCTCTTTTGATTGGACGAGCTCCAAATTTTTCATCAAATCCAACTTCACAAATTCTACTAACCAAACTTTCATCAATAACAATGTTATAGTTCATAGAACGTAATCGTATAATTAATTTAGAAATTTCCAAAGTAACAATTTGTTTAATTTCATTTTCTTTTAATGAATTAAAGAAAACAACATCATCAACACGATTCAAAAATTCAGGTGGGAAAAATTTCTTAAGTTCATCCTCAATCATCATCTGTTTGATTTCAGTTTCTTTTTCATTTTTAGAACGAGTTCCAAACCCAACACCTGTACCAAAATCTTGTACTTTTCTAGCACCAATGTTAGATGTCATAATAATCAAGGTATTTTTAAAGTTAATTTTTCTACCTAACCCATCAGTCAAATGTCCTTCATCCATAGCTTGAAGTAAAAGTGAATAAACATCTTTATGTGCCTTTTCAATCTCATCAAATAAGATTACACAATACGGTTTGTTCTTAACTTGTTCAGTTAATTGTCCGCCTTCTTGGTGACCAACATAACCTGGAGGTGAACCAACCAATCTTGTCATTGTAAATTTTTCTTGATATTCAGACATATCAACACGAATCAAAGCGTCTGAGTTTCCAAAAATTTCTTTGGCTAATTGTTTTGCCAAGTGTGTTTTACCAATACCTGTTGAACCCAAGAAAATAAAAGAGCCAATTGGTTTATTTGGGTCTTTAATACCCACACGATTTCTACGAATTGCTTTTGCAATTTTAGATACCGCATCCTCTTGTCCAATAACCGCTTTGGTTAAACTTTCTTCCAAGTTAATCAATGAATCTGATTCAGATTGTGAAAGTTTTGAAATTGGAATCTTGGTCATTTGGGAAACGACTTCATAAACCATTTCTTCGGTAACTTCTTTTTTATTGGTTAAACGGTCTTTTTCAAATTTATCTTTTTCTTCTTGAAGACGTGCCAAAACTTTACGTTCAATATCACGTAATTCAGCCGCCTCTTCATACTTTTGACTTCTAACCACTTCAACCTTACGGTCTTTTATTTGGTTAGCCTCTTCTTTAAGTTTTTCAATAATTTCAGGAACTGTTACGTTGATTTGACATCTTGCACCAACTTCATCCATAATATCAATTGCTTTATCAGGGAACTCACGGTCAGTAATGTAACGGTCTGCCAACATAACACAGGTTTTAATTACCTCATCGGTAAAGTGAACCTTGTGGTGTTTTTCATAGTTTTCTTTGGCACGATTCATAATTTTAATCGTATCCTCAATAGAAGTTGCATCAACATGTACTTTTTGGAAACGACGTTCTAATGCACCATCTTTTTCAATGTGTTCACGGTATTCATCTAAAGTTGTTGCTCCGATACATTGGAGTTCTCCACGAGCAAGAGCGGGTTTAAAGATGTTGGATGCGTCCAATGAACCTGAAGAATTACCTGCCCCAATAATTGTGTGAATTTCATCAATGAATACAATCACATCATGGTTGTCGCTCAACTCATCAAGAATTACTTTAATACGTTCTTCAAACTGTCCACGATATTTTGTACCAGCAACAATTGATGTCATATCTAAACTAACAATTCTTTTATCAATTAAGTTTTGTGGACAATCTCCTTGAAATATCTTCATAGCTAAACCCTCAACAATTGCAGTTTTACCACAACCTGGTTCACCAATTAAGATAGGGTTGTTTTTCCTTCTCCTTGATATAATCTGAGCCAACCTTTCAATTTCAGGCTCCCTACCAATTACAGGGTCAAGTTTTCCTTCTTTGGCTAATTTAATTAGGTCACGAGAAAAGTTATCTAAAACAGGTGTTTTTGAATTAACAACATCTGTTTTAACTTTTTTGTTTCCTCCCATTTTTTCGTTGTGGTCTTGTGATTCAATCATATGTTAAATTATAAGTTTTTATTCTAAATTATCAATAATGTCAAAATGACAGACAAATATGACACATTGTCATGTTTACTTGTTTGGCATAATTTTTTATAATTGGTTTTACAAAGATAAACTAAAAAAATAAGAAAAAAAAATATGTTTGATTTATTTGGAAAAAGAAAGTCTCTTAAAGAGATGATGAATGAATTGGATGAAATAATGGGTTCGTTTAACCATGAATTTTCATCTATCACAAATGAAGAACCTCAAAGTAATGAAGGTTCTGATAAAAACGGTGAATGGAAAACCGAAACGTATACATCTCCAAACGGAATGTTTAGGTACGTGATTACAACAGTGAATGGAACTCCCTACAAAAAGTCTCCTAAAGAAACTGATGAAATTTCACTTCTTGAAAAAGAACTTCAGGATTGTGTTGAAAAACAAGAATTTGAAAGAGCGGTTGAGGTTAGAGACAAGATTAAAAATTTTGAAAAAAACCAAGATGAAATTAAAAACCTACAAACCAAATTAAATGACGCAATCAGTAACCAAGATTTTGAATCGGCAATTAAATTACGAGACAAATTAAATAAAATTAAGTCCTAAAGAAAAACCCCTACACAAAGTGGGGGTTTTTTTGTATTTATTATTATGGCAATTTTAAGAGAAGAAATTAAAGGTATGATGATTTATAATGTAATTGAATCATCCAACATTACAGAATCACAGTATGATATGTCAACCGAAAAAATGGTTGTTACATTTAAAAATGGTACAAAGTATGAATATGAAAGTGTACCACACAAAGTTTATGCTAAGTTCAGATTATCTGAATCACAGGGTAAATTTTTCACCACAGAAATCAGTAAAAATTATAAATACAAAAAATTGTAAAGTTCTTTGTATTTATTGTTGTGAAAGACCTAGAAAAAATCATTACTAGTTTTGGTGTCCAAGAAGAATTAAACCCTAAAATATGGGACAATTCTGATGATGCACCCAAGTCACATATGAAGTTGGAAGTTAAAAACCAACTTGATGAAATTGCTGAAGAATTTATTAAATTTGTTAATGTTGATATGTTTGTTCAAGATATTATCATCACAGGTTCATTATGTAACTACAACTGGTCTGAATATTCAGATGTTGATTTACACATCATTGTTAATTTTGATGATTTTGGCGAACAGAAAGAATTATATACAGAATTGTTTAAATTAAAAAAGACCTTATTTAATTCATCACATAATATTACAATAAAAGGGTTTGAAGTTGAATTATATATTCAGGATTCAAACGAAGCACACTTTTCATCAGGTGTTTATTCAGTAATGAACGATGAGTGGGAGACAGTTCCAAAGAAAGAAGAAGATGTCCATATTGATAAAGACATTTTAGTTCAAAAAGTAGGACAATTACAAGATATGATTGATACCGTAATTGATAATGCTGAGGAAGAAGAATTGGAAGATGCCAAACAAATGATTAAAAAAGTTAAGGATAAGATTAAAAAATACAGAACAAGTGGGTTAGAAAAGGAGGGTGAATATTCTTATGAAAATTTAACTTTTAAAGTTTTAAGAAGAAATGGATATCTTCAAAAACTTTTTGACTTTGAAAATGATTTGATGGATAAACGTCTTTCTTTAGAGGAAGGTGAATTATTTTGATATAATAACATATTTATAAAGAAAAATTATAATGTCGACAGAAACTCCTACCCCAACACCTACGGTGACTCCAACGGTCACTGTAACACCGAGTATTACCCCTACGCTAACGCCGACACCAAGTATTACCCCAACTAAAACTGTAACACCCACTATTACCCCAACTAAAACTGTAACACCCACTATTACCCCAACTAATACTGTAACACCAACTAATACTGTAACACCCACTATTACCCCAACTAATACGCAAACACCAACACCAACAACAACACCAACACCAACACCAACACCGTCTAATTACCCGACAGAGGCAGCTGTAAGTATTTATAACATGCCTATAGTTGGATATGTACCTGGTACAGGCGATACTGTTGGAGATATTGTTACGTTTAAAACACATAATCCAATTTGGATGGGAAACCAAAGGGGATTGGCACCACAACCTGGAGCAATTGAATTAGGTGGATTTAATGGACTAAACTCATAAAAGATAAAAATTAAAAAATATATAAAATGGCAGATTTAAAACCAATAGGTAGTGAAAAACTTCAAGGAGCCGAGAAGATTGCAAGAATCATGGAAATTGCAAGATACGGTGAAGTACCTAAACAAGAAATCAATGTAAACGAAACAACCGATTATACAAGAGTACTTGCCGATGGCAATGTGTACGGTATTGTAAAAGAAAGAAACGGATATATCGTTAAAAAAGGTATTGATGAATCTACTTTGGATTACATTGACCCGATGAAAAATAGAAAATATCATTCTTCTTATTCACAAGCATTAAAGAAATTAAATTTAATTGCTGGTGAGTTGAATAGAGTGAATGAAAATGAACAAGGAACCGAGTTGTTTGGTGAACAAAAAAAGTTTGTTTTAAAAACACCAACGTCATCCGCTCCGGCACCAGCACCCGTTGCACCTGCTCCGGCACCTGAAATGCCAGCACCATCACCTGAAATGCCAGCACCATCACCTATGGGAGATGAAGAAATGCCTGAACCACCAAGTGATGATATGATGCCTGATGATATGGATATGGACGAACCAATGGCTGACCCAATGGGCGGCGAAGGTGAAGGAGATGAAGGTCCTGTAACATTGAAACAAGTTCAAAAATTAACAGGTAAATTGGGACAAAAATTAAGAGCTTATGCTTCTGAACAAGAAATGACTTCTGAAGATGTTAAGTATGTTCTTAATTCAATTTTGTCAGCAGTTGATTTGAATCTTTTGGACGAAACTGATAAGGAAGATATCTTATCAAGATTTGAAGGTGAGGAAGGTGGTGAAGAAGGTTCTAGTTATGACGAAATTGGTATGGAACCAACTGAACCTGATACTTCTGATTTAGATATGGGTGGTGAAATCACCGCAGAACCTGAAGTAGGTGAAAGTGATGGTTATAAAACTAAGATAAATGCAATCATGGACGGTATGTTTACTGAATCTAAAGTTGATAAAATTTTATCTAAGTATTTTGTTGAAACACCTGAAGAAAAGAAAATGAATGAATCTAAAAAGGTTCAAACTTATATTAAGAAAAAAATAAACAAAGTTAATGTTATGGAAGAAATTAAAAATCTTTCAGAAACTATTGAACAAGAATTAACATCTGAATTTATCTTAAGAGAAAACGAAAATGCTAAATTTGTTGGTAAAACTAACTTGAAAAACTTAATATTTGAAAACGAGGGAAAACAAATCAAGGTTTCTCCTAAAGGTGAAATCCTATGAACCGTTTAGTTTTCGTAAATGAGTTAGGACCAAACTTTAGAGGTGACAACCTTTATGAGTTTATATTCTCAGATAACGAAGACGTAAGTGGCGAAGATTGGGAATCATCACCAGCAGGTGGGAATCCACAACCCCCTCATATAGACTACATAACGAAAGTTGGAGTTCTAAAAAACGATAAAATAAAACTTAACGTTATTCAGAGCTCTGACTTTTTTTCTTTCTACGACGCAGTTGATAAAGTAATTGCATTATCGTGGGAAGACATTGAAAACGAATATTATAATGAAGAAGACACAAGATTGGTTTTTCATTATGGTGACAGTGAAGAAGATGTTATGACAAAACTATATGAAAGGGATATTATATTAACATTTGAAAAAAATTTAACACATGTCTAACATTGGTACAAAAATAGAAAAATTGGTAAGTAATGGTTTTACTTACAATACCTTGAGAGGTTTGAATGAATCTCAGATTGGTTTATTATATTCAAGATTGGTTGAACAGCCATCAAATGCAGGTTTGGAAAAAACAAGCCAAGGGTTAGATGTCCTAAACCAAAAGTTAACAGATGTTGAATATAGAATGAAAAAATTAGGTTTAGCCGAAAAAAATATAGATGAAGATGATTTTGGATTAGATGCTGACCAAGATTATACAGGACAACAAGGTTCACATGATGAGTACCAATCGGCTGATGATGGTATGGATGATGATACATCACCTGAAAATCACAACAGAAAAATGGTTGGTGAAACTGAGGTAAATGAAAAGTTCCAATCAAAATCACAACAAAAATTCTTTTTTGTAAAATGTAGAACTGCAAGAACTGAGAAATCAAAGAAAAAATGGTGTAAAATGGCTAAAGAATTTGCTGATGACACTGATTTTAGTAAATTACCTGAAAAAAAGAAGAAAGATGTTAAGGAATTAGAGGAAAACTTGACAAAGTTAGTTGAAAGGCATATACCTGAACATATCACTAAGGCCAAATTAATGGAAATGTTAGAAAGTTCAACAAAGTCAGCACCGGCACCTACAAAGGTGCCAACTGTAAAACCTGGTGAAAAGGTTAAACAACCTGGTAAGAAAAATCCATTTAAGATTGAACCATCACAAAAACCAAATCCAAAAGCGGAAATGACCGAAGCTGGAGTTGGAGCACCTGCACCAACAAAAGCACCTGTCAAAACACCAACAAAGACGCCAAGTAAAACACCTGGTAAACAAAACCCGTTTAAGATTGAACCGTCACAAAAACCAAATCCAAAAGCTAAAGGACCAAAATGGTTGAGCTATAATACATTCACATCAATGGGTTATAATTTAAAATAATGAAAAACAAAAGAAAAATATTTGAAGCACCAATTGATGAACCAACAGGTTTTAGAATTAACCCTGATTTAAAAGGTGCAATTGAAAGAGGTGAAACACCACTTTCTAATAGTCCATTTATCCCTAAAAAGGGTGAAGATGATAGACAATCGTTTGAAGAAATTGCTGCGTCTAAAAGATTTAGAGATGTTGTAACAAAACTTGAAAGATATTTGGGAATGAATGTTCCGAATAATATGGGAGGACTTCAAATGATGATGATGAGATTGTTTGGTGAAGTTACTCAATTTGAAAGTTCAAGAAGACAACAACTTGAACAATTGGCTAAAGATTTAGTATCAAATGAATTGGTTGACCCAAAATATGCCGAATTTATACAATTTGACCCTAAGTTGGTTGGAATGGGTGATGCGGGAAATGAAAATTTTCAAGCAGAACCTGAAGAGTTTTCGTCTGAAGATATTGAATTAGCGTTTGAAGATTCTGGTGAGGATTTAGAGGAATTTGTAGATGCGTTTGAAAACTTTGATTACATGGTTGCAAAACGTAGGTTTATGAACGCAATCATTCAAGGAGCAGCTAAAAAAGGACACTTTATGTTTGAATTAATCAGAGATTCATTGGAAGAAATGGAACCTGGTATTACTGATAAGTATGGTGCTTTGATGGCGATGAATGATTACTTGTATTGGTTATTACCACCTGAAATGGTTGAACAAATGGCAGCAGCAGGACAAAACATGGGTGGTTCAGAAGAAGTTGAAATGGAACAAGATGAAGAAGGTGAATACACAGGAAATTTTGTTGTTAGAGCAAAAGCTGTTATGTTTCCTATTTTGGTTCATGAATTAATTAAAGGTTATTATGATATTTTAGGAGCAACGTCTTTACCAACTGACCCAATTCAGGCTCAAATGGTTAAGCAAACTGCCGATACATTAGTAAATGAAATATTTGATATTATCACAGGTACATATTTGTGGGAAAAATTGTTAGAAACATATCCAGCAAAAGTATTAGAAGATAACATGAAGATTGTTCAAAGTTTAATCTTTAGAGAATTTTCTAAATTACCAAAAAACAAATTTACATCTTTAGCACAAAGAGTTAATAAGGGTGACGCAACTGCATATACAGAAATGGAACGTATTGCTGACCAAATTATTAATGAACTGAACAAACAAGATTTAGAAGAAATTTTAGGTAATTTAAATTATGAAGATGATGATGACGATGACATGGGTTATCCATCTTCAGATGACGATGATGATATTGACTTGAGTTTCTTAAGTGATTTAGGTATAGATAATCCGCCAAATAAGTAACGGAGTATTTATAAGGGATGAGTATCACAAAAGAACAAGCCCTTATAGAATACGCCAAGTGTGTTAAAAACACCCCTTACGCCTTAAGAACCTATCTACAAACGTATGACAATACGCAGTCAAAATTTGTTCCATTAGATTTATTTCCCGACCAAGAAACATTAGTAGAAGATTACGATAACTACGAAGAAAACATCGCTCTGAAATATCGTCAGGCTGGAGTATCAACAGTTACTGCCGCTTGGGCATCTAAAAAAGTTGTTTTTGCCAACAAACAAAAACCTGAAAAAATTCTTGTAATTGCCAACAAATTAGATACCGCTGTAGAATTTGCTAATAAAATTAGAGGGTTCACGGAACAGTGGCCTAATTGGATGGGAGTAACATTTTCATCTGAAAAAAATTCACAAAGACACTTTAAATTATCAAATGGATGTGAAGTCAAGGCGGTTGCAACATCTCCTGACGCACTTCGTGGTTATACCCCTACCGTATTAATATTTGACGAGGCGGCTTACATTGAAGCCAATGATGATTTTTGGGCGGCTTGTATGGCGTCGTTATCTACAGGTGGTAAAGTTATTGTTATTTCAACCCCTAACGGATATGATGCAATTTATTACAGTATCTACGAACAAGCGGTTAAAGGGATGAACAATTTCAAAGTAACGGAAATGTTTTGGTGGAGAGACCCAAGATACACAAAAGATTTATATTTTATTAAAGTAAAAGATTTAATACATTATTTTTTAAATCGTGAAGAATATCCGAATCCCGAAATTATAAGTTTTGATGGAATACCAACAAGTCAAAGAGATTTTGTTGAATTTAAAAAGTTAATGGATGATGGTTACAAAGTGTGTTCAAGTTGGTTTGAAACAATGGCTAAAAAGTTAAAATTTGATAGGAGAAAAATTTCTCAGGAATTAGAATGTAACTTTTTGGGTTCGGGTGATAACGTATTTGACGCCGAATTAACCGATAAGATTAGAACCCAAATGGTTCGTCAGCCAGAATCAAAGATGGTTCAAAATCAGTTATGGATTTGGAAAGAACCTGTTATTGGACATAGATATATTATGGGTATGGATGTATCAAGAGGTGATTCTGAAGATTTTACATCATTCCAAGTTATTGATTTTGATGAAAGGGAACAGGTCGCGGAATATGTTGGAAAATTACCTCCTGATGTTGCGGCGGAAATTGCTTATAAGTGGGGAAATTATTACGATGCGTTTATTGTAATTGATATTACGGGTGGTATGGGAGTTTCAACATCAAGAAAATTACAAGAAATGGGTTATAAAAACTTATATGTTGATGGAATCAATTATGGTAATATTTGGGAGTCAACTGTTAAGTCAAATGAAAAAATACCAGGTATAAACTTTAATGGTAAAAGGGTTCAAATTATTGCTGCGTTTGAGGAAGCGTTAAGACATGGATTTAAATTGTATTCCGCTAGATTACTTGGTGAGATGAACACGTATGTCTATATGAACGGACGACCTGACCACATGAAAGGACATCATGATGATTTGATTATGTCGGTATCAATGGCTTTGTATGTGGGACAAAACGCCTATAACCAACTTGAAAAGGTTAACGAACAAACAAAAGCAATGTTAAGTTCTTGGACCGTTGCGGATGATAGTACAAATAGAGAAATTACAAAATTTAATCCCGGAATGCCGGTATTATCACCAACAGGATATCAAGATGCTTTTTCATCAAATCCAACAAAAAAGGATTATGAACAGTATTTATGGTTATTCGGTAAAAGATAAAGTTTATTCATAAAAAAAAGATACTATATTTAGAAGGATGGCAGACAATTTCACCATATGGCAACGACTTACTAAAGTCTTTGGTCCCGACTCAACTTTGGGTCAACAGCCTCCAGTTTATAAATTTGATAAGAAGGAATTATTAAAAACCACAGATAAGTCGGAATTTGAGAAGGAAAAACTCCAAGCTCAACAAACAATGTATCTTGGTCAACAGTGGGGTAAAGTAGAAAATAATTTATATTCTCAAGCAATTTATTACGAACCAACAAGATTGGGTTCATACTACGATTACGAGAGTATGGAATACACACCTGAGATTTCAGCGGCACTTGACATTTATGCTGAGGAATCTACAACAACAAATGAAGACGGACATATTTTACAAATTTATTCAGAATCAAATAGAATTAAGGGGGTATTAACAGACTTATTTAATAACAGATTAGACATTAGCACCAACTTACCAATGTGGACAAGAAACACATGTAAGTATGGTGATAACTTTGTTTACCTAAAATTAGATTCTGAAAAAGGTATTATGGGTTGTCAACAACTTCCAAACATTGAAATTGAACGTTTGGAACGTGGTATGAAAATTAAACCATCACATAATACAACTGAGGACGCAAAATCTTTAAAATTCGTATGGAAAGTAAAAGATATGGAAATGAACACATGGGAAGTAGCTCACTTCCGTTTGTTGGGTGATGATAGAAAACTTCCTTATGGTACATCAATGTTAGAAAAAGCAAGACGTACTTGGAAACAATTATTGTTATCTGAAGATGCAATGTTGGTGTATAGAACATCAAGAGCACCTGAAAGACGTGTATTTAAAGTTTATGTTGGTAACATGGATGATAAGGATGTTGAACCATATATCCAAAGAATTGCAAACAAATTCAAAAGAGACCAAGTTGTTGATTCTAAAACAGGAAACGTTGACTTAAGAATGAACCAAATGGCGGTTGACCAAGATTATTTCATTCCTGTTCGTGACCCTGCTCAAACAAGTCCAATTGAGACATTAGCGGGAGCTCAGAACCTTTCTGAAATTGCCGATATTGAATACATTCAAAAGAAATTATTAACAGCACTTCGTGTACCAAAGGCTTTCTTAGGTTTTGAAGAAGTTGTTGGTGATGGTAAAAACTTGGCATTACAAGATATTCGTTTTGCAAGAACCATCAATAGAATTCAAAAATCTATGATTCAAGAATTAAACAAGATTGCAATTATTCACTTGTTATTTTAGGTTTTGAAGATGAATTAACAAACTTTACATTAGGATTAACAAACCCATCAACTCAAGCTGATTTATTAAAGATTGAGAATTGGAAAGAAAAAATCCTTCTTTATAAAGATGCTGTGTCTGACCCTGGTAACGGTATTCAAGCGGTATCAACAACGTGGGCTAAAAAACATATTCTTGGATTTTCTGATGAGGAAATCAAATTGGATATCCAACAACAAAGAATTGAAAAAGCGGTTGGTGCTGAATTACAGAAAACACCTGAAGTTATTATTCATACAGGTATCTTTGATAACATTGATAGATTGTATGGTAAGAAGCCTGGTGAGGTTGCTGCACCACCTGCTGAAGGTGGAGATATGGGAGCACCACCAAGCGATATGGGTAGTTTAGGTGGATTAGGTGGAGGAGGTGGAGACATGGGAGCACCACCAGAAGCTCCCGAGGCACCTGAAGCACCTGCAGGAGGTGAAATCACACCTGAAAGTAGAATGAATGATTTGAATTTAATTTTGGAAGATGATTTAATTAGTGGTAGAGATGAAATTGATTTATCAAAAGGTAGAACATCAATTAATGAAATTGAAACCAAACTAAATGAATTATTAAATAGTTAAGATATTTATTGATATGAGAAATTTTGGATTATTAAAAAGTATTGTTGAAAATGCTTTGGTTAAAACATACAAAACCGAAGATTTTAAACAAATTATAAAAGAATTTAGAGATTTTATTAAGGACAACAAATTTGTTGGTGAACTGTATGTTGAATATGGTTCCTTAATGAAAACTAAAGGATTAAACGAAGAGGTTGCAAAAGAATTTTTGGGACTTTCTGTTGATTTTATTAAATCAACAATTAACAATAACAAACGTGAATTTGAACAATTTGATGCTTGGGTTGAAACATTGGGTGAAAATGTTGAAAACCAATATGAGTTATTAGATAATATGGTATTTGCCAAAACGGCTGATGATTTTACTAAATTGGTTGAATCAAGAAAACAAATGTGGAAGTTGATGTCTGACGCAAAAGAAGAATCAACATTAACTGAATCAATTAACATCCCATTGGAGTCTATGTTTGGGGTTGCTGCTGACACATTCGCAAAAGAATATTCACAATTAAGTGAATCAGAATTATTTGAATTAAAATCAATTTTAAGAATGTCCCAAGATGAATTAAATGAGGGAATTGAAAGATTGAAAACTGAAGTTCTTGGAAAACTTTCAATAGTTAACGAAAGTGATGAAGATACAAACAAGAAACTTAATGAAACAAAACAAAGAATTGAATCAACACCAATTGATTCCATCTCGTACTACAAACTGAAAAAATTGTCAGAAGGACTTTAAAATAAAAACCCCTCTTTTGAGGGGTTTTTTGTTATTCAGCCTTTTTGTCTGAACCTTTTGAGAAAATCTTCTCAACAACTGTAAGACCCAATCCACCACCAGCAATTAAACAAAGAGCATCAAACATGTACTCGGGTGTTGCACCGTCTTTAGAAGTAAATGTTGCAACATAAGTTAAGATAATTACGTTTAATAAAGTGAATAAAGATGCGAATCTTTTTGATGAAACGTCAGAACCGTTTCCTAGTAAATTCATAATAAAGTTTTTCATATTCTTGGTATTTTGTTACCAATAAATATTAGTCAATGTTACTTTGGGCGATTTGTTGTTTGTACTTAGCCTTTTTTATTTGTTCTCTTTTAAGAGTTGATTTTTTCAAATACTCTTGTTTAGCACGAAGATGTTCAATTTGTTTTGTTTTGATAACTTTGTGTTTGTAACGTTTTAAAGCTTTTTCTAAACTTTCACCTTTTCCTATTATTATTTTTAGCATATAAAAAATGTGTGTTATTGATATAAATATACAAATAAATTTAAATTTGTTAATAAGTATTTTTTTATTATATTTTCACTACAACAAATAAACATTTCACAAATGAAAAAGAATGAAAAAAGGAAAAACATCAAAATTGGAATTATTCCAAGATGCTAAGTGTTATTACGGTAGTGTGGACGCGACAGAATTAAAATCAATTTATTTAGTATTACAAACATGGGTTAAACCAACACAAGAAAAAGATAATTGGGATAGAGTGGTTGGAACAATATCTCGTAACATAAAACATAAAGTTTTAGAAATTTATAATAAATCAATATTCAAAGAACATTGTATTGTTGATTTAGATTTAAGGACAAGTGGAATTAAAATTGACAAAGCAAGTTTTTTAAATCTTGAAATAACATTTTTTACCAAAGAAAATCTTGAATTCAAATCAGACGAATTATCAAATGAACTTAACCATATATTAAAAGAAGTTCACGACAATGTATTAAAGAAATCAAAATATTTTACCATCCAATATGCCAAAAGTAAGTTAAAAAGTAAAAACTTTGAGATATTCTAATATTTATCTATAAATATTTTAATATGAAGATACTTAAACCAAATGAAATAGGTAAAGGAATATTGATAGAATATGATGCAGGTCATATATCTATGAAAAATGCCGTAGATAATGATTTTGTTAATGAACAAAAATCACAATTAGACCACTCTAAACCATTTGTATTTTACGCAACATTACAAAAGTATGGTACACCAAATAGAAATGGTCGTGTATATCCTGAAAATATATTAAAAAGAGAAGCTGAAAAATATAAACAAACAATATCTAAAGGTTTGGCAACATCTGAACTTAACCACCCTGAATCATCTTTGATTGATTTGGACAGAGTATCACACATTATTGATGATATATGGTGGGAGGACAATGTTCTTATAGGTAAACTAAGATTGTTGACAACACCAGGTTTTCATGAAAGAGGTATTGTATCATCTAAGGGTGATGTAGCGGCGAACTTAATGAGACAAGGTGTTACAATGGGGGTTTCTTCACGTGGTGTTGGTTCTTTAGCTAAAAAAGGTGAACATAATGAAGTTCAAAATGATTATGAAATGATTTGTTTTGACTTAGTTATGAATCCGTCTACACCAGGAGCATATCTATTTGTTAATAAAGATGACCGTCACAAATACGATGAAAATCTTGAAGAAGAAAAAAAATCAAAAGAAAATGGAAGAATTGATGGTGGTATTAGTAAATCGCTTGACTTAATGGGAAAATTAAACGATTTTTTGGGATATAGATAAAATTATTATTATGGACGAAAAATATTTTGTAGCAAAAATTCAGTATGACCTGATTGATGAAAACTCAGGAAAAATCAAAAAAGTTAGAGAAGAGAAATTAGTTAAAGGTTACAGCGTAACAGACGTTGAAGCGAAAGTAACTGAGAAATTTAAAGCGTTTCAACACGATTGGCGAATAACGGCAGTCAGTGAAAGTAAAATTGACGAAGTTTTTGAGTAAGTTAAAACCCGAGAAATCGGGTTTTTTTTATTTTATTATGTCACCATTTATGATTTTTTTGATTAAGGGCATATTTATAGTGTAAATAAAAAATATTTTATTATACAAAAAATGAGCGAAAAAAAATCATTAGTTGAGGAAGCGTTGTTACAAATGAAAAATTTGGAACACGTTGTCACTGAAAACGCAAAAGGAATACTTGCTTCTACAATGAAGGAAGAAATCGAAGAGTTGGTAAAAGAGTCTCTTGATGAGACTGAAATGTATGTTGAAGATGAAGATGAAGATTCATTGGATACTATGGGCATTGAAGGACCTATGATGGGTGATGAAATGCCTGATGATTCAGATTCTATGAAAATGGATGACATGGGATTAGAAGATGATGAGGATGATGAGGATGAACTAGAACCGTTAGATATGACGGGAGCATCTATGGAAGAAATTATGGCAGTACTTAACGGTATGGGCGATAATGACGGAGTTATCATTAAGAAAACTGGTGAAGATTTAGAGGTAGACAAAATTACTTTCCAAGACGACGAAATGTATGAAACATTAGGAGAGTCATATGATGACGCCGATGGTGATACTAATGAATCAGTTGACGAAGAAATTGTTTACGAAATTGAATTAGGTGAAGATGATAATGTTAATGAAGATGACTATTCAGTAACGGAATCTAGTATGATGGTTAAACCAAAAGGTTTGGGTATGGGAAAAGCTAAATCAGGATTACCTACAGGTAAAGTCAACATGAAAGGTTTTAAAGAAGATATGTCACAACATAAAGAAAGCTTTAAAGGTCCTAAGAAATTTGAATTTAAGGAAGGTGAAGATGCTGATGTTGAACCAAAAGAAACTGAAACAAAAGAAGCATCAAGAACCTACGGAAATGGAAGTAGAAATTTTCCAAAAAGAAAAGGTCTTCCAAAGATGAAAGTTATTACAAATTCTGCTTTACAAGAAGAAGTTGAAAACTTAAGAGCTAAGAATGAGGAGTACAGAAAAGCATTAAATATTTTCAGAGAAAAATTAAATGAAGTTGCTGTTTTCAATTCTAACTTGGCTTACGCTACAAGATTGTTTACTGAACATACTACAACAAAATCAGAAAAAATAAATATCATGAGACGTTTTGACAACGTCGAAACAATCAAAGAATCTAAAAATCTTTATCAAACTATTAAAGATGAATTAGGTTCAGTTGGTAAACCAATGGTTAAAGAATCTATCGTTGAAAATATTGATAGAACACCAACTAAAGGTTCAACTAATTTGGTTGAAAGTAAGACATATGAAAATCCACAATTCTTAAGAATGAAGGACCTTATGTCAAAAATGAATAAATAAATAAAAATAAACTAAAAACAAACTAAATATTTTAAAAAATGGGAGCATTATTAGAATCAGGTCTTGTTGGTAACATCGGTCTTAAGCACCTTAAAGTTATCAAAGAAGATACTATTAACAAATGGGACAAATTAGGATTCTTGGAAGGTTTGAGAGGACATGTTAAAGAAAACATCGCTCAACTTTATGAAAACCAAGCATCTCACTTAATTAACGAAGCTGCTAGCACAGCATCAGACGGTTCTTTCGAAACGGTTGTATTTCCAATCGTAAGAAGAGTTTTCTCTAAATTGTTGGCTAACGACATCGTATCTGTACAAGCTATGAACTTACCTATCGGTAAATTGTTCTACTTCGTACCTAAAATTCAGGGTTATGACATGGGTCAAGACCCAACTGCAGGTGGTACACACTTTGCACCTTATGGAGCACCAGACGGACCAGCATCACCAAACACTGGTTATGGAGCAAACGATAAGAATTTGTATGACAGATTCTACGAAGGTAATGAAGCGGCTTTAGACCCACCAGGGTTATTTGACTATTCTAAAGGAACATTCAGTGCAAGAACAATTTCAGCAACAACAGTTGCTTGGAGTGGTTCAGAATTGATTGCATCGGCATATAGTCAATCTCAAGAATTCAGAAAAGTATTGATTGCTATGTCAGGATTTAACTACGGTGGTGAAGGTAAATTAATTGGTCCTAACGGTAACGAAATGGATACTGAAGAATTTTTATCAGGATTATCAATTAAAGTTGCAAACTACGCAGTTAGTAACGTTAACCAACCCATCTTCTCAGGTACAACTCAAGGTTCTTCATTAGGTACAGGACCATTGTTATTCAGAGTAGTAACTCAAAAATATGGTAAAGGTATCGTACAATATGGTACATCAACACAAACTGTATTCCCAACAACTGGTAATGGTGGTCAATATGATAACATTTGTTCACAAGATGGTGTTATTTACTTAGAAATTGACACTCAAGTCCCATGTTCAGTTGGTTCAAATTCATTAGACGGTTATTCAGGTTTTACAACCCAAGCATTCCCAGGTCAAGCTCAAGGTCAATTTACAGCGACATATAGAATCTATAAGAACTTAGAATTTGAAGATGAAATCGGTGAAGTTTCTTTTGATTTGGAATCAGTAACAGTTTCTGTAACTGAAAGAAAATTGAGAGCACAATGGTCTCCTGAATTAGCACAAGACGTTGCGGCATTCCACAACATTGACGCTGAAGCTGAATTAACAGCTTTATTGTCTGAGCAAGTTGCGGCAGAAATTGATAGAGAAATCTTGAGAGATTTGAGAAAAGGCGCAGCATGGACTTTGAGATGGGATTACAACGGTTGGAAAAGAGGTACAACTGCAAATCCATTAACACAATACACTCAAAAAGATTGGAACCAAACATTGATTACAGCAATCAACCAACTTTCAGCTCAAATCCACAAATCAACATTGAGAGGTGGAGCTAACTGGATTGTTGTTTCTTCTGAAATCAGTGCAATCTTTGATGATTTGGAATACTTCCACGTATCAAACGCAGCTCCTGAGCAAGACCAATATAACATGGGTATTGAAAGAGTTGGAACTTTGGCTGGTAGATACCAAGTTTACAGAGACCCTTATTTCCCACCAAACACAGTATTGATTGGTCATAAAGGTAACTCATTGTTAGACACAGGTTATGTGTACGCACCATACGTACCATTACAATTGACTCCAACAATGTATAACCCATTCAACTTCACACCTATCAAAGGTATCATGACAAGATACGCTAAGAAGATGGTGAACAACCGTTTCTACGGTAAAATCACAGTTGATGGTGTTAGAACATTTGACTTAAGAGAATTGAGATAATCTTTTCTAAATGAAATAAAAAAGGGACGAGAAATTGTCCCTTTTTTTATGCCTCTTCTTTTTTATCGGGTGTACTTAAAACACGTAATGATTTTGAAATAATCTCAGATTCTTCTAATGTAAAACAACCTCGTTTATACGCTGATTTTACAGATTGTATTAAATAGAATAAAGATTGTTCTTTTTCTATAGAATTAATTATTTTTTCAAGTTCGTCATTTGAGTTATATTGTAAAAAATCAAATAGTTTTGTGTTGTTATTAATCATAGTAAGATATTTATATATAATAATCGTAAAAAAATGATGGATAATAAAGTAATAATTCAAGATATTCTTAATGAGTATAAAAAAGTTTTATTTGAGTCTAATACAAATATTACTGAAGACTTGGCTGTTTGGTTTGGAACAAAGAAAAAACCAAAAGGTTCTAAACAACCCGCAGGTCCTTGGGTTAATATATGTAGAAAAAAAGAAGGTGGTGGACACCCACCATGTGGAAGACCAGATGCTGACTCAAAGTCATATCCTAAATGTAGGGCCAAAGGTGTTGCTGCTGGTATGAGTGACGCTCAGAAAAGAGCCGCTTGTGCTAAGAAAAGAAAGGCGGAGAAAGCGGATACACAAACAGGTAAAGGACAAAAACCTGTTTACTCGTCTTACAAAACAACGAAAGAATCTGTTAATTATTTACCACCGATTACTTTATCAAAATTAGCTGGTAAAATTTTATACGAGATGAAAAAAAAAGGTGTCAACGAAAATTTGACCGTAATTAAAAATTTGTACAACAGAGTTCCATTCACCGAAAAAATGATTACAGAGCTTCATAAATCATTAAACAAAAATGTTTTAAATGAGTCAGAAACCGATGATGTAAATTATTTATTGCTCGGAGGTGACAAAACCAAACAATGGGTTAACACAATTCTATATTCATTAAAAAAGGGGTCTTAAAACCCCTTTTTTTTATTTTGTTATGAATATGCCCCTGAGGACCTTTTCTTTCCGTCTAATCCCTTTATACGACCTTGACAGACCTGTACTGCGTATCCATTAGCATACGCTGATGGATAAACATCAAATTTTGCTTTAGCGGCGGCTTTTCCACGTGCACATAATTTAGTTCCTGTTTTTTTTCTACCTTCTTCTAAATTATTTCTTTCCAACATTTGGTCCATAAACTCATCAGCATCTTTTGAAAGAGGTTCAAGTTCTTCCGCCTTTATTTTTAAATCTTCAATGTCTTTGATTGCTGCCAAATACGGAATCATTGATTTCTCAGCATCTTTACCAATTGGTATAATACTACTAATTTTTTCAAGTATCTCTTCAATACTTAGTTTAACTAATAAGGGTCCTAAACCTTGTGTAATAAATCCTAATCCAGGAATACTTGATATACCAACGATTGATTGTAATAAATCAATAAAATCAACTTCTAATTCGTCTTGAACATCAAGTAATTGTTTTAAAGTATCTGCTTGGATGTCTTCGTCGTTTACTATAGAAGCTTTTAGTTCCTTATACTTGTCTAAATCGTCGTTTAATTCACTGTAATTTTTCACAGATGCACCAATACCTACAGCGGTACCTACACCTGGAATACTTGTTAATACGTTTCTCGCGGTGTCACCAGCTAAGTTTTTTAATATACTGGCAACATCTAATTCATTTATATTTTTCATTTTTGGTTAACTATTTGGAATTTTAATTGTCTTTTATAAGTATCTACTTCACCTGAAGTTAACACCTTGATGTCAACATAATATTCATTAGGTATTTTATCTTTAGTATCAAAGATAAAATAATATTCATTTGGTGTTTGATTTATTCTTGTCCAATCTTGAACAATAACTTCTGTAGTACCTTCTTTAACATATAACCTGTAATAGGCTTTAAAGTTTGGATATATTACATTTGATGTGTAAGCTTGTTTTATTGTAACAACAACTTTACGTGTATCAGTATTTAATATTTTTTCATCTTGTTTTATACCTGAAAATTCAAAACCATATAAAACAGGGTCTTTAGCCAATGGACCAATTTGATAATATTCAGATGCCGGTCTTAATATAATGTCATTTGTAATATTTCCTAAAGATACACCATTGACTGTTACACCACTCCAAATATCACTAAATTGACACGGTGTTGAATATCCTGTTAATGCGGGTATCGTACATTCATATACACCTTCAGTACGTCTTACCGTTGTTAAACCTGTTAATGATGGTATCAAATCACCATTTGAATCTTCAATGTTAACTTTAGGGTTAAAATCAAAATTGGTTGGTGTTCCGTTGATGTATGAATATAGATATAACTTATTTACTTTATTCTCAAAGAATGCTGTTCTATCATCA
>Ga0304730_1001109_pt1 | contig 21065 bp, 23 predicted proteins | sample M_130628_MF_Meta_FD_190474 | JGI IMG/M metagenome (GOLD analysis project Ga0304730, IMG submission 190474) | Freshwater microbial communities from Lake Montjoie, Canada to study carbon cycling - M_130628_MF_MetaG (v2) (version 2) | ecosystem: Environmental > Aquatic > Freshwater > Lake | place...
GCAAATGCAGGGAGTGAATGATGTCGAAAGAAAATAGCGGTAAGGGCCGCGTAGCTCGAGTAATCGGACCGGTGGTGGATATTGAATTCCCAGCCGATTCAATGCCTTCGATCTTTAACGCGCTACACGTAGATGTGACCATGAGTGGTCAGACTCGTACGTTGACCCTAGAAGTTGCACAGCACATTGGAGATAACCTCGTGCGCGCAATCTCTATGCAACCAACTGATGGAATGACTCGTGGTGCACAGGTATCAGATACTGGCGCTGCGATTTCTGTACCTGTTGGCGATGTAACAAAGGGACACGTATTTAATACTCTTGGTGAATCATTAGATGTTCCAACCTCTTCACTCGACATCAAAGAGCGTTGGCCAATTCACCGTAACGCCCCAGCATTTGATCAACTTGAATCAAAGACTGAGATGTTTGAAACCGGTATCAAAGTCATCGACTTGCTTACACCGTACGTAAAGGGCGGAAAGATCGGTCTCTTTGGTGGTGCAGGTGTTGGCAAGACTGTTCTTATTCAAGAGATGATTTATCGCGTTGCTGAAAACTTCGGTGGTGTATCTGTATTCGCCGGTGTTGGAGAACGTACTCGTGAAGGTAATGACTTGTTCCTTGAAATGACCGAAACCGGCGTTATTAATAAGACCGCCTTGGTCTTTGGTCAGATGGATGAGCCACCTGGCACACGTCTTCGCGTTGCACTTTCAGCGCTCACAATGGCTGAGTACTTCCGCGATGTTCAAAAGCAGGATGTGCTCTTGTTCATCGACAACATCTTCCGCTTTACACAGGCGGGTTCTGAAGTATCAACACTTCTTGGACGTATGCCATCTGCTGTGGGTTACCAACCAACACTTGCAGACGAAATGGGTCAGCTACAAGAACGTATTACTTCAACTCGTGGTCACTCAATTACATCTATGCAGGCAATTTATGTTCCTGCAGATGACATCACTGACCCAGCTCCACACACAACATTCGCGCACTTAGATGCAACAACTGTGTTATCTCGTCCGATTTCAGAGCTTGGTATTTATCCAGCTGTGGATCCACTTGATTCAACATCTCGCATCTTGGATCCACGCTATATCGGTGAGCACCACTTCCGTGTTGCAAACCGTATTAAGCAGATCCTGCAGCGCTACAAGGATCTGCAAGACATCATTGCGATTCTTGGTATCGACGAACTTTCAGAAGAAGATCGCATTCTTGTTGGACGTGCACGTCGTATTCAACGCTTCTTGTCACAGAACACATTCGTCGCAAAGGTCTTTACTGGTATCGAAGGTTCATTCGTTCCGCTGGTAGACACAATTGCAGCATTCGAAGCACTTGCAGATGGAAAGTACGATCACGTTCCAGAGCAAGCGTTCTTCATGTGCGGTGGGTTAGATGACGTAGAGCGCAGAGCTGCAGAACTCGCAGCAAGTGTTGGAAAGTAATAACAAATGTCACTTAACGTCGAATTAGTATCGCCACAAGAGCGAGTCTGGTCAGGGCAAGCACAGTTCATCTCTGCTCGCACTATCGAAGGTGATCTCGGTGTGCTGCCGGATCACTCTCCGCTCTTTGGCGTACTAGTTGACGGCGTTGTTCGTATTGATGGTGTTGATGGATCATCCACCGAATTTAGTGTTCACGGTGGATTTATCTCTGTTTCAAATAATCGCGTTTCTATTCTTACTGAATCGACGGATGCAAAGAAATAATCCGCTAGGTACCTTACTTATTTAAGGTGATGCTCAGTCTGAATTAAACGCACGGTCTTGGATTTTCCTCGCATGACCAGTGATTGGCTTATTGATCCATAGGGCATGTATCTAATTCCGCGGAGTAATTCACCATCTGTAATACCTGTTGCCGATAAAAAGACATCATCAGAGTTAATTAAATCTCGAGTCGAAAGTATTTTATTGAGATCGTGACCCGCGGCAAGTGCACGCGCTTCTTCATCGGCATCCTTTGGATGTAATTTGCCCTGGATAGATCCACCTAAGCAGATCATCGCCGCAGCCGTTATGACGCCCTCTGGTGTTCCACCAATTCCCATCAACAAATCAATTCCAGTTTCAGGACGTGCAGTTTCAATTGCGGCTGCGACATCACCATCTTGAATCAATCGAATACGTGCCCCAGTTTCACGAATCTCTTTGAGTAAGATGTCATGGCGTGGGCGATTGAGAACAACTACGGTGATATCTGAAACACTCATACGTTTTGCTTTAGCAACTGCTTGAATATTAACTTTTACAGGAGCATTTATATCAATCACACCAGATGATTCTGGACCTGTCACAATTTTATTCATGTAAAAAACAGCGGACGGGTCATACATCGATCCACGCGGAGCCAAAGCAATCACGCTGATAGCACCGTTCATGCCATTTGCAGTAAGAGATGTTCCATCAATTGGATCTACTGCTACATCGCATTTCGGACCAAGACCATTTCCAACTTCTTCACCGTTATGAAGCATTGGCGCATCATCTTTTTCACCTTCGCCGATGACTACAACGCCAGACATGTCTACGCTGTTAATCATTTCTCGCATTGCTTCGACTGCGGCTTTATCGGCTAAATTCTTTTCTCCACGACCAACCCAAGGCGCAGCAGCAATTGCCGCTGTCTCTGTAACGCGGACGAGTTCTAGTGCGAGGTTGCGATCTGCATCGTGTATTGAATTCACACTTCTTCCCTTCGAACATCTGCACCTAATGAAGACAATTGTTGCGCAAAGTTTGGATAACCACGGTCAATGTGGAAAGCACCATCAATAGTTGTTTCACCTTCACTGACAAGTGCTGCCAACACCAAACCTGCTCCTGCTCGGATATCAGTTGCTTCTACCGGAGCACCAGATAGCTGTGAAATACCATGAATTGAGGCATGATGGCCATCGACAGTGATTTGTGCGCCCAATCGTGTCAATTCATTCACAAACATAAAACGTGATTCAAATACATTTTCAGTAACAATTGCATCCCCTGTTGCAATTGAGTTAAGCGCAATCACCATAGGCAATAGATCTGTCGGAAACCCTGGATAGGGAAGTGTTGATACATCAATTGATTGTGGTCGAGAATCCATGCGCACGCGTATTCCATCATCAGTGCTCGTGATGATTGCACCTGCAGAGGTTAATTTTTCCAAGGGGAGCTCTAAATCTTGGGGACGTGCGCCATGAATAGTGATATCGCCTTGAGTCATTGCGGCAGCAAATGCCCAGGTTCCGGTGATGATGCGATCAGGAATAGTTGCGTGAGTCGCCGGATCTAATTTCTTTACGCCTTCAATAGAGATAACAGGTGAACCCAAACCACTTATTTTTGCACCCATTGAGATAAGAAATTCTCCAAGATCAACAATGTCTGGTTCGCGAGCAGCATTTTCAATTGTAGTTTTGCCCTGCGCCAAGACAGCTGCAGTCATAATGTTTTCCGTTGCTCCAACACTTGGAAAATCTAATTCGATAGGTGCACCGGTAAGTCCCTTGGGTGCTTCAGCCACAACATAACCATGTTCGATATGTGCTTTAGCACCGAGTGATTCCAAACCTTTTATGTGAAAATCCAAACCGCGCGAGCCAATCGCGTCCCCTCCAGGCAGTGCAACCTCTGCTTTTCCTGTGCGCACAACAAGTGGACCAAGAACGTTTATTGATGCGCGCATTTTACGAACTAAGTCATAGTCCGCACGGTGTCCTGGAGTATCTGGAACATTAATCTTTAATTCCGATCCACTACGTTCCACATAACAACCCAGACGAGTGAGCAAATCAGCCATGATGTCTACGTCAGCAATTTCGGGAACATTTGTAATCGTTGATGTTCCAGGAGCCAAGAGAGAGGCCGCCATTAATTTAAGTACTGAATTTTTAGCACCAGTAACATGAACTGCGCCACGAAGTTTGGCACCGCCCTGGACGCGAAAACGATCCGCATTAGCCATCGTTTTACCTCCGCCCATATTCCTTGAAAACCCATACTTTGAGTGGTCACATCGTAACTCTCCTAATAGGCTTCACCCATGGTTCATCTAACTCGTATTTACACAAAGACTGGCGATGACGGCACAACCTCCCTAGGAGATATGAGTCGCACATCCAAAAACGATCCTCGCCTTGAGGCCTATGCCGATGTCGATGAAGCCAACTCATCTATTGGCGTAGTGCTTTCCACTGATGAAATCAGCGGCGACTTTCGTGCGCTACTTGTGCGCATTCAAAACGATCTTTTCGATGTAGGAGCAGATCTCTGTACGCCAGTTGTTGATGAACCAAAGATAGAACCGCTCCGAATTGTTGAATCACAAATTGACTACCTTGAAACACAAATTGATAAATTCAATGAGCAATTAGAACCGCTGAACTCCTTTATCTTGCCCTCTGGAACACCTGCTGCTTCACACTTACACGTGGCTCGAACAGTAACAAGACGTGCAGAACGTCGCACCTGGACAGCAATTCATGCATTCGGAGGTGGAGTAAATCCACTAACCGCAAAATATCTCAACCGCCTGTCAGACCTTCTCTTTGTGCTGGCACGTGTTGCAAACAAAGAAATTGGCGATCAGTTGTGGGTACCAGGGGCCAATCGCTAATTTGTTGTAAAAAAGTTTCGATTAGTAAAGTCTGGCACTGCATCATGGTGACAATTTACTTCAATCCCACTTGCTTTGATGTTATTTATTGTTTTTCCGTCAGAATCTTTATGCTTAAGGGAGCTAATTAACATAATGCTCTGAATATCTTTAGCCTTTGTTCCTTTAGAAAGCGTTCGAAGAGTTCCAAGAGTTGCTTCGATTTTTCCAGTCTTTAAATCAATTCGTTCAAAAGTTGAATTCACTTCCCACCAAGTGCAGCCCGTATCGGATGCAACAGTGACCACTCCACATGCCAAGTCATCACATTTTTTCAAATCATCTCTTAGCAAAGCTTTTGCTGATTTGTAATTATCTGATGCCTCACATTGCAATTGAGCAGCAGTAGGAATCTTTGCAAAAACTTCACCGTTTTGGGTAAAACTTGAAGGAGGCCAGGATTTTCCAAAACAGAGCACTGGCTGCAAAGGTGGAAGCTTCTTTCTCTTCTTCTTGGTAGATTTCTTCTTAACTACAGGTTTTTTAGTGGCCTTCTTTTTAACGACAGGCTTCTTAGTTGCCTTAGTTGTAGCGCCGGCACTTGCTTTTGGAGTTGGTTTGGCAGATGGTGATGCTGCAATGGCAGACGTAGTTGAAAGCGTCAGAATAGAGATCAAAAATGTTGCGACTAGTTTTTTCAATCTCTGCTCCATTTAAAGGTTCGCACCGCAAGAAAAATACCTGCAATGAGCCAAGCTAACAAAATCACGAATGTTCTTTGCGTCTCCCATGTACCGGCGACTTCACGAGCAGCGAAAGAATCTGGTAAAAAGACTGAACGCATACCTTGAGTCATCCACTTGAGGGGGAAAATTGCCGCAACTTGTTGCATCCATCCTGGCAATTCTGTAAAGACAAAGAAAACCCCACTAAAGAATTGCAGAACTATCACAACAGGTGAAACAACAGCCGATGCACCTCGGCCACTCTTTGGCACCGCAGCAAATGCGATACCAAGAGCTGTTGATGCTGCGCTACCTAAAATGATGAGCCATGTGAAAGTAATCCACTTATAAGGATCCGTGGGCAAGTGCGCACCAAAGAAAATCATTCCGGCGGCAAGGAGCAAGATAACTTGAATGGCCATACTGACAAATACCAAGATGGATTTTCCGATGAAGTAACTGGCAACGTGCATAGGTGTTCCACGTAAGCGCTTGAGAGAACCGAATTCACGTTCCATCGGAATAAGTATTGCTAATTGTTGAAAGCCAGTATTTACAAGTCCGGAAGCAATCATTCCGGCAACAAAGTATTGGCTGAATGTAACGCCCTCTGCGAGTGTGGTTTTAAAGACAGAACCAAAAATTGCTAACAAAATAATTGGAAATGCCAGAGTAAAAACAACAGATTCTCGTTGGCGCATGAATTGACGGATTTCTAATCCACCACGTGCGACACCTAGTGCAATTGTTGTGGGCAGAGATTTCTGATTGCTCATCACACTTCTTCAATCATGGAGAGATAAATATCTTCAAGTGATGGCCTAAGTACCTGAAGCTCTGGAACTTCACCCGGAAATTGTGCGGCTAATTTCCTAACAACTTCGGTGGGGTTATCGGTCATTTCTTCCTGAATTACGCCATCTGCTTTCCATTGCACACGCGCTTTTGCCGTTGCGCGCCCACCCAATTGATCCGGTGTTGAAATTTCAAGAATCTTTCCGCGGGTAATCACTGCAACTCGATCAGCGAGTGCTTCTGCTTCTTCTAGATAGTGCGTAGTGAGCAGAATTGTTGTGCCTCCTTTGCGCAAACTTTCGATAAGTGACCAAAATGCACGACGAGCCTCTGGATCAAAGCCAGTGGTTGGTTCATCAAGAAATAAGAGTTCTGGAGAGCCGATAATTCCAAGTCCGACATCTAGTCGCCTGCGCTGACCGCCAGATAGCGTGCGAATCAGTGCGTTACGTTTTTCATCTAAGCCAACAGATGCAATCACTTCATCTACATCTCGCGCAGTCGAGTAATACTTTGCAAAGTGCGAGAGAGTTTCGATTACCGTGAGATCTCCCGCATCGGCTGTTGATTGCAAGACGATGCCAATACGGTTGCGCCACACGCGAGATTGAATTCCACGTGTAGAGGGATCAAATCCAAGAACAGAGATAGAGCCAGAGTCTGCTTTTCGAAATCCTTCTAGAATTTCTACCGTTGTAGTCTTGCCAGCGCCATTTGGGCCGAGCAGTGCAAAAATTTCGCCTTGGGAAATGGTGAGATCTATCCCATCTATAGCCTTGGTATCAGCATAAGACTTGTGTAATCCCTGAACTTCAATGACGTTCATATGGCTACCTTGCCACAATTAAGTCAAAAGTGCGAGAAAATAAGATCATGAGCCCGCGTAAGAATTACCCCAAAAATAAACGGCCAAAGAGTGAAGATCGCGAGATCGCAACTTCTAATCAAGTTTTTGAAGAACACGCAGAAGGTCTGTATGTTGTTCGCAAAATCACGGGTTCAACATCGAATAAGCCATACAGATGTCCTGGGTGTGATCAAATGATTCCAATGGCAACACCACATACTGTTGCATGGCTAGATGGCGATGAAGAAGGACGACGTCATTGGCACAATGCGTGTTGGGCAAAGCGTGGCGACAGAAAACCTCGTACTGAACGTACTAGAAATGCGCCGCGCTATTAGTTAAGTGATATTAACCGAATCGTCCATTAAGCAACTTAGTTAATTTAATTATCAATTTATCGTTGCCCGCAGTTCGCTTAAAGCTTGTAAACGAGATTGGCAATTGAAAACGTGCACGCACAATTGTGCGCGCATATGTAAATTCTAGAATTCCTTCTGGACCATGAATGCGCCCATAACCACTATCTTTCACGCCGCCAAATGGCACTGATGCCACCGCCGCAAATGAAATGGTTGAGTTAATGGCAACCATTCCGCACTGTAATTGGGCTGCGATTCTCTTTCCTTGGCGCTTTGACCAGATGGATGCACCAAGGCCATAGCGTGAAGCATTTGAAAGAATAATTGCTTCATCCATGCTCTTTACGCGATTTATAACAATAGTTGGACCAAATGTTTCATCCTGCATTGCACTGGAATCCTCTGGTACGTCCACCAAAATAACTGGTTCTACGTATGGACCCTTCACTGATTTCGCACCACCATAAATTGCGCGCCCACCACGCTTTAGTGCATCTTTAATGTGGGCTTGGATAATTTCTAATTGTTTTGGCATGGTGGCAGGTCCGTAGTTTCCAACACCTGGTTCGCCAGATTTAATATCTTTAACCGCGTCTAACATCGCTGCAATAAATTCATCGGCAACGCTTTCGACTACGTATACGCGCTCTGCGCCAATACATGTCTGTCCGCCATTAGACATAGATGACCAAATTGTGTTTTCTGCAGCGCGCTTAATATCCGCGTCGTGAGCAATGATTACAGGATCTTTTCCACCGCACTCAAGCACAACAGGCGTCATAGTTTTCGCGCACGTTGCTGCAACAACCATTGCTGTTTTTGTTGAGCCAGTGAAAGCTAATTTATCTACGTGCGCTTCGCAGAGTGCACGACCTGTATCTCCAAGGCCTGTCACGCAGAGCAAAATATTTGCAAATGGCGCAACTTCTGCGAATGTACGAGCTAGCCACACACCAACGCCCGGTGTGTACTCGCTTGGTTTAAATACAACTGTGTTTCCAGCAGCAAGTGCGTAAGCAATTGATCCCATTGGTGTAAAAATTGGATAGTTCCATGGACCAATTACTCCGACAACACCAACTGGTGAACGTTCGACAGTTGCAGACATATTTGCCATCACAGCGCCAGGGGAGCGATGAGACGTACGCATAACTTCTTGTGCATGACGAGCAGCCCATGCAAGGTGACCTGCTGCCAATGATGCTTCAAGCTTTGCGTCACTAACAGGCTTTCCTGTCTCCATTGAAATAAGTGCGGTGCACTCTTCAACCCGTTCCATTAATAACTTGCTCCACGCTAACAAAACTTTCTTGCGACCACGAAAACCGAGTGCAACCCATTTATCTGATGCGATGCGAGCCTGAGCAACTGCGACTCGAACATCGGCATCTGTATGAATTGGAAAAGTTCCAATGGCATCGCCGGTTACTGGATAATGTGAATCAAATGTTTTTGAACGTGTAGGCATCTGCAAAGAATAGTCGTTGGGTAATCCCGTTGCTAGATAAGATTGCTGACATGCCAGAATTAATTCGCCCGAGCACTATTTTGCCCGCCGTGCGTACCCCTTTTATTGTTCGAACCGAAGATGGCATTGATCTCGTAGGAGAAATCGCTCGACCAATAGAGCAATCGACAGGTTCTATTTTAATGCTGCATCCACTGCCAACTGCTGGTGGCATGATGGATAGCCACGTATATAAGAAGGCAGCAAATAGATTGCCTGCAATGGCCGGGATAAATGTTGTTCGTTTTAATACTCGCGGAACAACGAGTGAAGCCGGAACAAGCACAGGTCATTTTGATAATGCAGTATCTGAACGCTTCGATATTGAAGCGATGATTAACTACTGCTTTGACGAATTGAAATTAGAAAATCTCTGGATTGTTGGTTGGTCATTTGGCACAGATCTTGCACTTAAATTTGCTCACGATAAAAGGCACAAAGGCTTGATTCTCTTAAGTCCACCACTTCGCTTTTCAACTGATGAAGATCTGCAGTGGTGGAGTACTGACGGTCGCCCAGTTATCGCACTTGTTCCAGAACACGATGAGTACCTAAAACCAGAAGAAGCAATTAAAAGTTTCGCAGCGCTAAAACAAATATCAATTATTGCGGTTGAAGAAGCCAAACATCTTTGGGTTGGCGAACCTTCTGTTCACAGAGTTCTCACAGAAATAACAAAATTAATTGCACCACAACGCCTGCCTTTACCAGAGGAGTTTTAATGTGAGGGCCAGTACTCAACTTGATTTTAAAAAATATTAGGCTGCAATTTTTGCTTCTGCTATATTAACGAAATGCAAATTCATAGAATCTTAAAAGGCACTGGAACTTTTTTTGGCTCACTGGCCGCTACTGCCATTGCAGTACAAGGAGTCGCAGCATTCTTTAGTGGAGTAACAATTCCACTCTTTCAATCAGCCCCAGAAGACAACATTGATATTCCTCAAACGTCACCAAGTGATGCGCCAAGTTTTTCAGAACCAGCTTTAGTTACGAACGAACGAAAAGCGGCGAAAACTGTCTCCGATTCAAATATTTCTGCACCGAAGCAAATTGAACAAATAACAACGACAGTCCCTGTACAGAAATTTGCACCAATTTCACTGCCAACAGAAATTGCTGCTCCAACTAATGCGACTTCAGGTGGGTCTGGCGTTACTGGGGCAAATGGTGCTTCTACATCGACCGGTACCTGGACAAGCAATGCAACCTCGGGTGGATCTGGATCAAACTCCAGTGGAAGTAATTCAGGATCTAGTTCTGGCGGAAAAGAATCACATGAACGTCATGGCGGAAACTTAGAACGCGAGAATGATGACGACTAATGTTTAAAGATGAATAAACATGCCACAACAAAGTTTGCCGCGATGGGTGGATTATTCGAAGTAACAGTGGTCGGAAGCAAAATAGAACTCATCTCAGAGGCTCAGGATTTCATTTCTACATTAGAAAGCCTTTGGAGTCGCTTCGAAGCAAAGAGCGATATTTCACGTTTAAATGCAGCAGAAGGCAAACCAGTTTTGGTTTCAGATCAGACATGTCATCTCATTAGATTAATGATTGAAGCAAACACAAAAACTGAAAGCCTCTATGACCCAACAATCCTTCCTCTGCTTATCGGTATTGGTTATGGAGAGAGTAAAACCGGAAGCGGCAAAAAGAGCACAATCCCAGCATCGGCACAGTGGCCAGGAAATTTAAAAAACATTGAGATTGAACACGGCATAGTCACAATGCCTAAAGGAACAACTTTGGATCCTGGCGGAATCGGAAAAGGCTTATCCGCTGACTTACTGATTCAGCATTTAATGGAACGAGGCGCAGAAGGTGTTCTTGTCTCGGCATCTGGAGATGTTGCCGCAAGCGGTCAATCAATTGATGGAAACTCCTGGAAAATAGGCATTGAAGATCCGTTTAATCCAGGATCAGAGTTTGAAAAAATACAGATTAATAGCGGAGCAGTTGCAACTTCTAGCTCCATGAAAAATACCTTTGAAAACCAAAATCACCATCTCATTTCATCATCGATCGGAAAGTCATCTGCGTTAAATATTGCATCTGCATCTGTGATCGCAAAAACTGGCGCGAATGCAGAAGTGCTTACCAAAATTGCATTTCACCGTGAACCACACCTGGCAATTGAGTTAATCGAAAAATTAAATGGTTCAGTTCTAATTGTTGAGAAAAATGGAGAAATTACTCGCTCTCAAAACTGGAGTAAGTTTGTTTTCTAACTAGTCACAAAAGAATTATCAGTTAAACCTCTAGCAACTGGGGATCAGACAATCGGAATCCGACGCTACGAATTACCGAGATAACTTCTGGTCCACCATGTTCGCGAATTTTTGACCGAATACGCGATGCATGCGAATCGACAATGTGATCAGTACCAATTCCTTTGGATACTCCAATGGAACTCAAGATTTCTTTACGAGAAAAAATCCTTTTGGGACTTTCCAAAAGTAAATGCAGAAATTGGAATTCAGTATTTGTGAGCTCTACGCTTTGTGCATCAATGGAAAAAGAATGCTTATTGACATCCATTTGAAGTGATCCCCACGTAAGAACTTCTGAAAGAGGAGATCTTTTGGCTTGACCACGTTTTAACTGCTGTGAAATTCGAGAGGTAAGAATCTTGAGGTCAATCGGCTTGCTTACGTAATCATCGGCTCCAGCTTTTATAACCATGGTTTCATCTATGAATTCTTCACGGTTTGTCATCATCAATATTGGCACATTTGATGCGGCGCGAATCCAACGACAGAGCGCAAGACTTTGAAGTGGATCATGGGACAGATGAATAAGCATCAAACTGTAATCACGTTTTCCAAACGCTTGCTTGCCTCACTTGCCGATGGAGTGTCATAAACTGAAAAACTCATTGATTCAAGGTGAAGTTTCACATCAGCACGGTCAACAGCGTCATCTTCCACGAGAAGCACATTATTCGTGGTGGACATCAATTCACTCAGGCCTTTCATTTTTTGACTATAACAACTGGTCGGATTTTTCTGCTATGTAAAGTGAGGGCTAGCACTCACAGCCTTATCCAGTGGGTTTTAAGAATTATCCGCACGCGGATAAACAACTTCATCCAGAATCAAGATAATGGCTGCAGCAACTGGTACTGCGAGTAATCCACCAATTAGACCAAGTAATGAAGAGCCTATGAGCGCTGCAATGATTGTTACTGCGCCGGGAACTTCAAGAGTGCGCTTCATGATTCTAGGAGTTACAAGATAATTTTCAATCTGCACATAAACCACGTAAGCAATGAAAGCAATTATTCCAACGGGGATAGAAACTGTTAGGGCAATAATTGTGACAATACCGCAACCCAAAAAGTGTCCAATTAAAGGAATGAGTGCACATACAAGAACAATCATCGCGATAGCAACAGGAGAAGGAAGTCCGATGATTACACCAAGGATCAAAACAAAAATTGCACCCATGAAGGCAATTACTATTTGAGCACCAACAAATGAACCAACACGGGCAATAATTGCATTTGTTAATTTGGCCACCCGATCACGTCGACTAGCTGGAGCTAGGCGCACGCCGAGTTGCACCATTTGTGGCAATGAAGTGATGAAGTACAGAGTTAGCACAAGGATTGTCAATGCTGAGAATGTTCCGGAAATTACTGATTTACCAACACCAATAACTCCACCGAATGTAGATACGAGCAATGTACCGTTTGAAGTGAACTCCTTAAGCTTTGCTTGCAACGTATCGATTAATCCAAATTGGTCATTTAAACGATTAATGGTCGCGTTGTTTTTCAAATCTTGCAGTAGCGAAGGCAAGTTATTGATGAGTTGTGAACCTTGTGAAACTACGGGCGGTACAACAACCCAAGCAAAAAAGATCACAAATGCAATGACTCCAACAAAAATAATGGCTACAGCTGTCACTCGAGATACGCCCTTAGATCTAATGGCTTCGACTGCTGGATTTAGTCCTGTCGCTAAGAAAAGAGCAATAAGAATAAGCACCAACACTTGACTGACGCTGCCTAGTGCTCTCATCAAAATAATTGCACAGAGAGCACCTAAAGTTGCAATAAAGCCGAAATAAAATGGGTGCGAACGATTGATTGGAGCCCCCATCACGCCATAATTTGTTGTAGTAACTTCTTTTTTCTTGCGAGGTTTTAAAATTCTTTTTGAAAGTGCCATAACTACATTCTAAAGCACTCGTTCGCCGATTAGGCCTACTGTGAGAGAATACAAACATGGCACTTCGGATTACTGGACTTGGCGAAGAAATAGCCGCTGTTACAGGTCTACCGTGGCAATCCAGTTTGGAGAACTGGCCCGAAGATCCGCTGCTCGCAGAAAAGCGCGGTATTTCTCGCCACATTGTTCGCTTGGTTCGGGCTACAGATGAACCGGATGCTGAAGTGTATGCAATCAAAGAAACTGTTTCTGAATTCGCTAATCGTGAATACAAAATATTGCGACAGCTCAAGCAATTAGGTGCACCCAGTGTTGATCCCATTGCAGTAGTTGAGGGCCGCACAGATATCAATGGCGAAGAGTTGCCGTGCGCACTTGCGACTCGTTTCTTACCCTTCTCGCTGCCTTACAGAGTCTTACTCTCAGGCAATGTTTCAGCACATGACATAACGACAATGACAAATGCATTAGCCCTTTTATTAGTTCGTTTGCATTTACTGGGTTTTTGGTGGGGAGATTGCTCACTTTCAAATACTCTATTTAGACGCGATGCCGAAGGCTTTGCTGCATACCTTGTTGATGCCGAAACAAGTGAGTTCCAAAAAACACTCAGCGATGGACAACGCGAGCATGACTTAGAAATCGCACACTTTAATGTTGCCGCCGAGTTAGAAGATCTCGCACTCTCTGGTGTTTTGTATCCAGAGATTGATCCCATCCGAGCCAGTGAGACTGTTATCAAACGATATCGCCGTTTATGGACTGCCCTGAAAGAACCACAGAATTTAGATCCCAATGATCGCCACGCTGTCGAACGCGCAATGCGTGCGCTGCAAGATCTTGGTTTTACTGTCGAAGAAGTTTCAGTCTCACTCGATGGCGCCAACAAGACATTAGTCTTTCAGCCAAAACTGGTAGCGGCTGGATATCACCAAGCACGATTACTAGAACTAACTGGTCTTGAAACTGAAGAGCTACAAGCGAAACGTTTACTTGCATCCTTTGATCGCTACAGATCACGTATGGAAGAACCAAGACCACCAGTTAATCAGAGTGCTTTAAAGTGGCTTAACGAAGTCTTTAGACCAACTCTTGCACACGTGCCACAAGAATTAGTGGGACGAGTCGAACCTGCACAGATGTTTCATGAAATATTGGAACATCGCTGGAACTTAAGCGAAAAAGCTGGCGGCGATGTTGGTCTTGATAATGCTACGAAGTCATACATTTCTGAGATTCTTCCTTTTAGAAGTGACTCTGGCAGAATCTACTCATGACGCTTCCACCAAACTTTGGTCGCGCAGTAGACCTGTCATCTTTGGGAAAACCTGCGCCGCAAGCACCAGCAGTAGTTGCAGGAATTGCAGTAACAACGGCAAATCTCACCACTGATTTTTTAGAGTATTCATCAACGAAGCCAGCAATAGTTCTTTGTTGGTCACCACGTAGTCCTGAATCAGTGGCGACACTTGAAATTCTTGGCGCACTAGAATCGCAAAATAATGGCACATGGCGTCTTGGTAATGTAAATATTGATGAACAACCTCAAGTAGCTCAAGCTTTACAAACAAAGACTGTGCCGTATGCAGTTGCTTTTGTCGCAGGACAATTGGTTCCGCTTTTTGAACAAGCATATGCAAAAGAGCAGATTGCCTTGGTAATAAATAAGGTTCTTGAGTTATCTGCCCAGCAAGGAGTTGGTGCGCCGCCAGCTGAAGTAATCGAACCGGAAGAAGAGGAAGCACTTAAAGCGTTGGAAACTGGAGACTTTAAGAGTGCGCAAGATGCTTATAAAAAATTACTTGCTCGCAAGCCGCACGATGCATTTGCGAAATTAGGGTTGGCTCAAACTGAGTTGTTTATCCGCACCGAGGGTTTAAACCCAGAAACAACCAAGGCTGCAGCCCAGAGCAATCCTCTAGATGTTGCAGCCGCTATGGCGTGCGCTGATATCGAAGTGATGAGCGCAGATGTGCAACCAGCATTTGATCGTCTCTTGCACTGTGTGCGAAATTGTTCTGGGGATGAGAAGAAGTTGGCAAAGGATCACCTGCTTGCACTCTTTGCTTTAGTAGATCCAGCAGATCCACGTTTAATTAAGGCGCGAAGCGATTTAGCTAACGCGCTATTTTAAGAATCAGCCAGAACCTTCTGTGTTGCCAGCGTCCGCTGCCCGCACATCATTGATCTGATACTTATCAATTGCCTCTTGAATCAACTTAGCTTTGATTTCACCTTGTGCCGCCAATTGCTGCAGCGCTGCAATAACAATTGATTCACCATCAACTTTGAAGTGGCGACGAAGCGCACCGCGTGTATCGGAAAGACCAAAGCCATCGGTGCCAAGTGCTGTAAATGGTTGCGTAACCCATGGCGCAACTTGATCCTGTACTGCGCGCATAAAGTCAGAGACTGCAACAACTGGACCCTTAGCACCATCTAATTTGTTAGTGATGTATGCAGTGCGTTGATCTTGTGGGTGAAGCAAGTTGTGGCGATCCACTGCAAGTCCATCGCGTCGAAGTTCGTTCCATGAAGTAACAGACCAGACAGATGCTGCGACATCAAAATCTTCGGCCAATAACTTCTGCGCCTTAAGTGCCCAGTTGACGCCAACTCCAGATGCCAAGAGCTGCACATTTTTCTTACTCTTAATCGTTGCGGGCGCATAGAGATAAATACCGCGCAGGAGACCATCAACATCTAGGTTTTCAGGTTCTGCTGGTTGTACATATGGCTCGTTATAGACAGTTAAGTAATAGAAGATGTTCTCTGAATCCGGTCCATACATGCGACGCAAACCATCTTTAACAATGTGTCCAAGTTCGAATGCAAATGCAGGATCGTATGAAACTACTGCAGGATTAGTTGCAGCCAATAAATGCGAGTGCCCATCTTCGTGCTGCAAACCTTCGCCATTAAGTGTTGTGCGTCCTGCAGTTGCACCAACAACAAAGCCACGAACAAGTTGATCTGCTGCTGCCCAGAATGCATCTCCTGTGCGCTGGAAACCAAACATTGAGTAGAAGATATAAATAGGAATCATTGGTTCGTTATGCGTTGAATATGAAGATCCAACTGCGGTAAAGGATGCGACAGAGCCTGCTTCATTAATTCCTTCGTGCAGGATTACACCCTCTGTAGATTCCTTGTACGAAAGCATTAGTTCGCGGTCGACAGACATGTACTTCTGTCCCTTTGGCGAATAAATTTTCAGAGTTGGGAAGAGTGAATCCAAACCAAATGTGCGCGCTTCATCAGGAATAATTGGTACGAGTCTTGAACCAAGTCCTGGATCCTTAATTAAATCCTTAAGCATGCGAACAAATGCCATTGTTGTCGCAATTTCTTGATGACCAGAACCACGCTTTACGGATTCATACGCAGAGTCATCAGGCTGTGCCAATGGTTTTGAAACACTTCGACGACGTGGAATAGATCCGCCAAGTACTTGACGACGCTCTGCAAGATATTTTGCTTCTGGTGAATCTGCAGGCGGACGGTAATAAGAAGGAAGATAAGCATCGAGTTTGTCATCAGTAAGTGGAATCTGAAGACGATCGCGGAATTGCAGGATGTCTTCTTTAGTCATCTTCTTCATCTGGTGCGTTGAGTTGCGACCTTCGAAGTGCGAACCAAGTGTCCAACCCTTAATTGTTTTAGCAAGAATTACAGTTGGACGACCATTGTCTTGAACGGCTGCTGTATAGGCAGCAAATAATTTGCGGTAATCATGTCCACCACGCTGTAATCCCCAAATTTGATCATCACTGAAATTAGAAACCATTGCGGCAGTGCGTGGATCGCGCCCAAAGAAGTGCTCACGGATGAATGCACCGTTTTCTGCTTTAAATGTTTGATAGTCACCATCGAGTGTGGTGTTCATGATGTTTACGAGTGCGCCTTCACGATCTTGAGCAAGAAGTGGATCCCAACCGCGTCCCCAAATAACTTTAATAACATTCCAACCAGCGCCACCGAATACTGATTCGAGTTCTTGAATAATTTTGCCATTACCGCGCACAGGACCATCGAGGCGTTGCAAGTTACAGTTAACGACAAATGTGAGGTTATCTAAGTTCTCACGCGTTGCTAAACCAATTGCACCGAGAGTATCTACTTCATCTACTTCGCCATCTCCAAGAAATGCCCAGACGCGTTGATCAGAAGTGTCTTTGATTCCGCGGTTATGTAAGTAACGGTTAAAGCGCGCTTGATAAATTGCATTGATTGGACCAATACCCATTGACACAGTTGGGAACTGCCAAAAATCTGGCATTAAACGTGGATGAGGGTAAGACGACAATCCACCAGCAGGATGTGAAAGTTCTTGACGGAATCCATCTAATTGATCTTCAGTAAAACGACCTTCAAGAAATGCGCGTGCATACATTCCGGGAGATGCATGTCCCTGGAAGAAAATTTGATCTCCACCACCTGGATGATCTTGACCGCGGAAGAAGTGGTTAAAGCCAACTTCATATAATGAAGCAGAAGAAGCGTATGTTGAAATATGTCCACCGACTCCGACGCCAGGACGTTGTGCGCGATGAACCAACATCGCTGCGTTCCAACGATTAAATTGACGAATGCGTTTTTCGAGCGCCTCATCACCAGGAAACTCTGGTTCGTGCGCAGGTGAAATAGTGTTGATGTAATCAGTTGTGCGAAGTGCTGAGAGCGGAACGCCCTTTTCGCGTGCATGCTTTAAAAGATTAAGCATTAAGTAACGAGCGCGTACAGGTCCTGCATGTTTGAGGGCTTGATCAAATGATGCTTGCCATTCAGCGGTTTCACTTGGGTCTGTATCTACCAGCTGTTCGATGATCTGATCTGGCGCCTCAAATGTTTCGCTCATAGACGTATTCTCCACCTACTGGCCAGTTAGTGGAAATTGAAGCCAATGAATTCCAGGAAAACACTTGCGCTCGCGCCAATCATTGTGTGGACTTAGCCCGTGCCGAGCAGACTGGGAGTATCTCAAGGCGACCTTGTACTTGAGGTTGGCTATGACGATGAGTGTGATGACGAACTCCGTGCATCAATTAAAGCAATTACTGGCACTGAATTTTTGGGTAGCGATAATCACGAAGTTGTCGACGCAGTAATTTTGTGGTGGCGAGAAGGCGATGGCGATCTTGTCGATGAGTTAGTCGATGCACTTACATATCTTTCTGAGACTGGTCCTATTTGGGTTCTGACTCCAAAGCTTGGTCGCCCGTATCACGTAGAACCAAGTGAAATTCAAGACGCGGCACCAATCGCGGGATTAAGCCAAACATCAACGATTCCACTTGCAAAAGATTGGACCGCCACACGCCTAGTGGCACGTAAAGCCGGCAAGCGATAAGTTTGCGCACATGACATTAACAATTGGCCAAGCCGCCCCAGATTTTAATTTGATGGATCAACACGGAACCAACGTTTCACTCTCTTCATTTAAAGGAAAGAAAAACGTTGTTGTTCTCTTCTATCCATTCGCATTCTCAGGAATTTGCACAGGCGAACTCTGTGCACTTCGCGACGACCTTGCAGCATTTCAAAATGACAACGTTCAATTATTAGCAATCTCTTGTGATCCAATGTATGCACAACGTGCATTTGCAGATGCAGAAGGTTACAAATTCCCTGTACTTGCAGATTTCTGGCCACATGGCGCAGCTGCTAAGGCATACGGCGTATTTGATGAAGAGCGCGGTTGTGCAACTCGTGGAACTTACGTAATTGATAAAGAAGGCATCTTGCGTTGGCAGGTAGTAAATGGCCTAGGCGATGCGCGTAACGTCGCTGATTACAAGGGTGCAATCGCATCTCTTTAATAGGTTAGACTTAGGGTTCCACTTTACGGTGGAACTTAAGGGTGCTTAGCTCAGTGGTAGAGCGTCTCGTTTACACCGAGAATGTCGGGGGTTCGAAACCCTCAGCGCCCACCAGGGAAACAAAAACAATTACACATACTGCACTTACCAAGCCAGGGAGGCGTTATGAAAGCCAGCCCCAGCGATCAGCGCCAAATTCTAGATATTCAAAATTTTGATTTCTCAGTCGCAACTCTCAAAAACAAAGCAGCAAATCTTCCTGAAATCGCTGAAATAAATAAGTTTACTATTCGTGCACATAATGCACGCGACTTACGTATTGCCGCACAAACTGAAGCAAGTGATGTCCAGCGCGAACTTACTCGTGCCGAAGGCGATGTCGAGCAAGTGGTTTCACGTATTACCCGCGATGAGGCTCGCCTTAATTCAGGTACGGGATCAGCCAAAGATTTAGAAGGTTTAACGCACGAAGTAGAAACGCTTAATAAGCGCCGTGCTGAGCTAGAAGAAGTAGAACTCGAATTCATGATGCGCATGGAAGCAATTAGAGAGCGCATAACAACTCTTGAAAAAGAAGAGGCCGATCTTGCAGCCCAAATTGCAGATCTTGAAATTAAGAAAGAAAACGCGCTGACTGTTATCCATTTAGACATTGAAAAGATTGCACAAGATCGAAGCGAAACATCGAAATCTGTTGATACCGCGCTGCTCGAGTTATACGAAAAGATCCGTACTGGCGGGGGATCAGGTGCCGCATCGCTAAAGGCTGGCCAATGCGGTGGTTGCAATCTTTCAATTAACGCCGTCGAACTTAAGCGAATGTTGGATTTAAGTGAAGATGAAGTTGTTCGTTGCGAAGAGTGCCGTTGCATATTGGTGCGTGGAGTTTAAGAAATGGCTAGAGCATTTACATTAACCGCAGATGGTGGATCACGCGGCAATCCTGGTCCTGCTGGTTACGGCGCAGTTGTTAGTGAAAATGGAAAAATCGTTGCCGAGCTTTATGACTACATCGGCGTTGCAACCAATAACGTTGCTGAATACCAAGGACTTATCGCAGGTTTAATTCACATTAATTCACTTGATACAGAAGCAACTGTTGAAGTGCAGATGGATAGCAAGTTAGTTGTCGAACAGATGAGTGGGCGTTGGCAGATTAAGCATTCAAATATGCGCGAACTAGCAGCGCAAGCACGCGCAGCACACACACCTTCACTTGTTAAGTATTCATGGATTCCTCGCGACCTTAATTCGCACGCAGATCGCTTGGCCAATAAAGCACTCGATCATGAAAGCGGCGGCTCTGAAACTCACGCACCGGTGCAAATCAATTACCTCACTGATCGTCTTCGCTCTGATGAAGTTCCAACAACGATTTATTTTATTCGCCACGGAAATACACCGATGACTCCAGAGCGCCGATTCTCTGGTTCAGGATCAAATGATCCAGGCTTATCTGATGAAGGATTAGCGCAGGCCGCAGCAGTTGCCACCGCTGTAGAAGAATTAAAGCCCGATGTATTAATCGCATCTCCTATGAAACGTGCTCAGCAGACTGCGCAAGCGATCGCTCAATCAACGCACTTGCCAATCATCGACGATGAAATTTGGACAGAGCTCTCATTTGGTCACTGGGATGGACTAACAAACCAAGAAGTACGCACACAATTTCCAGATGAATACGAGGCTTGGCTTTCATCAACTTCAGTTGCACCTAAAGATGGTGAATCACATAACTCAATTGCAGCTCGTGTGGAAGCAGGTTTGAGTCACTTAGTTGACACATACCCAGGCAAAAAAGTTGTTGTAGTAACTCACAACATGGTTATTCGTCATGCAATTCGCATAACAGTGGGCGCACCTATTGAAAGCGTATTTCACGTTGACATTACTCCAGCATCGATTACTTCTATGAGCATCTGGCCAAGTGATGGTTTGCGTTGCCTGCGCATGGTCAGCAACGACGCACATCTGAGTTAAATCACGCGTAAATAAATCTCGTTTACGAATCACTAATCTCTGCCGTATCCTTAACTACTGAAGAGTCGCCCGGATCACCGCGTTGTCGTAAGACACCGAGGAAAGTCCGGACTTCACAGAGCAAGGCGGTGGGTAACGCCCACCCGGAGCAATCCGCGGGAACAGTGCAACAGAAAGTAAACCGCCAATAGAAATATTGGTAAGGATGAAACGGTGGTGTAAGAGACCACCAGTAATTGCAGTAATGCAGTTAGCTATGTAAACC
>Ga0304730_1001111_pt1 | contig 21049 bp, 11 predicted proteins | sample M_130628_MF_Meta_FD_190474 | JGI IMG/M metagenome (GOLD analysis project Ga0304730, IMG submission 190474) | Freshwater microbial communities from Lake Montjoie, Canada to study carbon cycling - M_130628_MF_MetaG (v2) (version 2) | ecosystem: Environmental > Aquatic > Freshwater > Lake | place...
TATCGCAAACAACTCTTAGCGTTGATGAAGCCCTGCAATCAGTTGCTATTTTGAAAGAGCGTTTCCCAGATATTCAAGATCCACCATCAGATGACATTTGTTACGCAACTACTAATCGCCAAGATGCAATTAAAGTCATTGCGCCACAAGCAGATTTAGTAATTGTCGTTGGTTCAACAAACTCTTCTAACTCAGTGCGTTTAGTTGAAGTAGCTAAGGAATATGGCACACCACAGGCTTACTTAATTGACTATGCCGCAGAAGCTAAAGAGGAATGGCTAACTGGAGTTGAAACTATTGGCGTTTCAAGCGGAGCTTCAGTTCCTGAAATTCTGGTTGATGATCTCTTGAATTGGTTAGCAGAGCGCGGATTCGGCGAAGTTGAGACAGTTACTGCTGCGCAAGAGTCATTGCTATTTGCGCTGCCACCCGAGCTGCGCAAAGACCTAAAAGCCGCTGCGCAGTCTTAAATAAGACTTGCCAATTTTGTTCCTTGCACTCGTAATAATTTGAGCACAGGGCTATATTAAAAGTATGAGAAAAGTTGCCATCTTGATTGCTAGCGCCCTTTGTTTTTCGACTTTTGTAAGTCCAGCAAGCGCAGTTACAAAAGCCACAACGGTTACGACTGCATTTAAAAAAATGGCATTAACGGCGAGTGAATCATTGGGTTCTCTGGAACTCAAATATGAGTCAGATATTGATTTGTTAGACCAAGCCCTCTTGGAAGCATCCAGACTGGCTGATGCTAATTATGATCAAGATTTGCTTAGTGCAACAAACACTTTCGCACCACAAATTGCAAGTGCAAATATCAGACTAGAAAGTGCAAAAGAACTATTTGGAAGCAATAGCAAACTAACAATATTTCAAGGCTTATTTACTTACCAGAATGCAGACCGCATCTATTCACTCTTAATATGCCCTGATTCAACTCTCCCAAACGGACCAGATTGGATGGAAATCGCTAAGCGATATTGCACTAATGTGAACAACAAACCACGTCCAGGCGATATTTCAACTAAAACAAATAGTAAAAATACTGTTGGAGGAGAGGACTGGCAGGCTAAGGATGTTGCTAGCATCCAATATATAAATGCTGATAATCAGTATCTCCAGTTTGCTATTACTAATGGCTGGTTAGTACCACTTAACCCATTGGTTTTTGATTCGAGCAGAATTGCAATTAAGACTGAAACTGCAAACATATCTTCCCTAATTCAGCAAAACGGTAAAGCGCGTACTGCAGCTCTCGAGAAGCGAGACAAGGCTGTCAGCTTGGCAACAAAAGCAAGACAAGATTCTATTGAATTGATAGATAATGCTTTCAACAAGGCTAAAGCCAATCTGGAAAATCAAGAGTTGGCTGCGAATCTTGCCCTCACTGCAGCAAAAAGAGCTGCTAAGGATCCAACAATCTTTGACACAGCATTTGTAATTGCGTATAAATTTGATTACAACCAAAGGAAGTTGGATGAAATTGCAGATGCCGCTTGGACTGGTGATTGGACTTATAGGACTATCGACTCAATTATTAAAGTAAACAAACTAGCCATATTGGGCGACGGAGTAAGCAAGAAATATACGCTGAAGGCAGCAAAAGCTTTCAACGAAAAAGTAGGAAACGCATTCACCAACGAAGTTGACTTTAGATCTGCATTAAAGTTTGTAGTGGCTACCTATAAGCAAACAACTAAAGTAAGTCTGAAATTCTAGATTAGAGATTTTAAGGCACTAGCAAGTCACAAGCATCTATCGTTTCGCCGCTCGCGGGATCAATTGTTATGCAGCCTACCTCTTTCTTCTTTTCAATCATCTCACTTGGATTTGAAGCAAATAGGGACACCATGATTATGGCTGTCGCTCCGATTATAAGAATCCAAATTGAAAGTATTAATCGGCAAATGGCTTTGAATAGGTTGAAATTAGAGCTTGAATAAGTTTTCCCTGTAACCCAATGCCACCAGCGATTCATTTTCACCTTGTCTTTTCATAAATCCTTTGCAATGAATTCTTATTCAGCGCGCTGGCGCTTTTGTGCTTTGGCACGACGATCAAAGTAGAAATACCAAGCGTAGGCAGCCGAGATAAGCAAAAATGGAGCTTGAGTGGCAAGGGCAGCTAAGAAATCAATGCCTAAGCGAGTGATCTTTAGGCCGTCTTTAGTAATTAGTTCAAGAAATGCAAGGGATGCAAAAGCCAGCGGTGGATTAACGGCGGCCACATAACTCGTTCCATTGCGACCGTATTGAACGCCGCCAAAAGTCACCAACATAATGATTAAACCGGTGATGATGCCAAAACCATTGCGCACTAGAAGTTCTAGGTAAGAGAAGATGCCGATAAAGAAGAACTGCAAAACGATGATGCCCTCTTTTTTAAGGCCAGGGCCAGTTATTGCGACTTTTCGACCAACTGTTGTGCTCATTATTTCTCATCCTCTTCGGCGTCAATGTAATCAATTTCAAGGGCCGCGGATTTAATCGCGCGAACTTCGTCATCAACATCAGTTAACGGCGCTAGTTTATTAGCACCAGTGCTTACTCCGAGGTTCACCATGCTGCGAGCCGGACGTAATAATGAAGTTTCAGCAGTTTGTACGACATCGTTAAAGCCGCGCTCAACTGATTTGATGCGATCGCCCAAGGTGGCTAGCTTGGCGTGCAGTGCGCCAACGCGCTTTAGCAGCTCGCTGGCGTGGCCTTGAATAGCAACTGCATTGTCAGCTAGATCTTGGCGACCGAAGGCATAAGCGACTGTACGCAGTAGCGCCAACATATTTGTTGGTGTTGCGATCGTTACGTTCTTAGCAAAAGCTTTTTCAAGCAACATTGGATCAACGCGTAATGACTCAGACAAGATTGATTCAAAAGGTGCGAAGAGAACTACAAAATCAGGGGAGAAGGTAACGCCTTGATAATCACGCTTTGCTAGCGCTTCGACATGCTTTAGTAAATCTTTAGCATGTTGTTGCATAAGTGCATCGCGAGTTTCTTCGTCTTGAGCATCGACTGCTTCTAAGAAGCGAGTAAAAGGAAACTTGGAGTCAATAAAAATACGAGAGCCGCCAGGGATCGCGATTTGAATATCGGGGCGCGAGATTTCATCGTTGCCACGATCAGAACTTTGTTTTTCAAAGTGAATGCCTTCGATCAAGCCAGCATTTTCTAGCAACATTTCGAGTTGGACTTCACCGAAACGACCACGAGTCTGTGAACTAGAAAGTGCACCCGCTAACTTTGTAGCTTGCTCAAGTAGGTTCTGGTTACCAACTTGCATTGATTCGATTTGAGTTTTAATCGCAGATTCTGCCGCAGCTCGCTTTGTCTCGGCATCGGCAGTTTGAGTTGATAGTGAATTCATCCGGGTCTTAACATCGGAGATCGCTTCATTAAGAGCGGCACTTGTAGTGTTCTGCGAATTCATCGTTGCGATCTGGCCCGTTAAGTTTTCAACCAGCGCCTTTGCCCCGGCGAGTTCGGCCGCAATGCCAGCTGATGCTGAATCACCTTGTGCCTGATCTGCCTTGTTTTTAAGGCTGGCAATGAAGAAACCAAGGGCTAAACCGATGGCCAAACCTGTTAGAAGAACCACTACTGATGCTGACATAGGCCTATCGTGGCAGGAAGCACTGACATACTCGCGTAGGCTCTACTCCTCGTGAGCCTCTCAATTGGAATCGTCGGTCTGCCCAATGTGGGAAAGTCGACCCTTTTTAATGCCCTCACCAAAAACAACGTTCTAGCTGCCAACTACCCCTTCGCCACGATCGAGCCAAATGTCGGTGTGGTTGGAGTTCCAGATGAGCGCCTAGCCAAGCTCGCTGAAATCTTCGGTTCGGAAAAGATTTTGCCAGCGGTTGTCTCATTTGTTGATATCGCCGGCATCGTTAAGGGTGCATCTGAAGGCGCCGGCCTGGGCAATAAGTTCCTGACCAATATTCGCGATACCGATGCAATCTGTCAGGTCATTCGTGTTTTCACCGATGGCGATGTGGTTCACGTCGATGGTCGCGTTGATCCAGCCAGCGACATGGAAACGATTAACACCGAATTAGCACTTGCCGATCTGCAAACTATTGAAAAAGCGTTGCCACGTTTAGAAAAAGAAGTTCGCCTAGCTAAAGATAAGCAGACTGTTCTAGATGCTGCAATTGCTGCAAATGAATGGTTGCAATCGGGTAAGCCACTTTCGCAGAGCAAAATTGATTTATCGGAAATTGCCGAGCTGCACCTCTTAACTGCCAAACCATTCCTATATGTTTTTAACGTAGATGCAGCTGAATTAAATGATGCTGACTTGCGCAAGAAGTTACAAGATCTAGTTTCACCAGCCGAAGCGATTTTCCTTGATGCTAAGACTGAAGCTGAACTCGCTGAACTAAGTGATGAAGATGCCCTCGAATTGTTGCAATCAATTGGTTTGAAAGAACCAGGTCTTGCGACTTTGGCCCATGTTGGGTTTAAAACTTTAGGACTGCAGACATATTTAACTGCCGGCCCTAAAGAAGCACGTGCATGGACAATTCATAAAGGTGACACCGCACCCATGGCCGCTGGTGTTATTCATACCGATTTCCAAAAGGGATTTATTAAAGCCGAAATCGTCGGTTTTGCAGATCTCGTTGCAGCAGGATCCATGGCTGAAGCGAAAGCTAAAGGCAAAGTACGCATGGAAGGCAAGGAATATGTAATGGCCGACGGAGATGTAGTGGAGTTTCGATTCAATGTCTAAAATTCAAGCACACCTAAAAGACCTGCCAATTAAGAAGCGCGAAGATCTGCGCAACGTTGCGATTATCGCGCACGTTGACCATGGCAAGACCACCCTTGTAGATGCCATGTTGTGGCAGTCCGGCGCATTCGCAGCCCACAAGGTGCAGGGCGAAGGTCAAGATCGCATGATGGATTCAATGGATCTAGAACGTGAAAAGGGCATCACGATTCTTGCAAAGAACACTGCGGTAAAGCGCGGCGCAACAATTGTTAACATCATTGATACTCCAGGCCACGCAGATTTCGGTGGCGAAGTTGAACGTGGCCTTGAAATGGTTGACGGCGTTATTTTGTTGGTCGACGCATCTGAAGGTCCATTGCCACAAACACGTTTCGTTTTGCGCAAAGCACTTGAGAAGAATCTGCCGGTAATTTTGTTGATCAACAAAGTTGACCGCCCCGATTCACGTATCGCCGAAGTTGTTGACGAGGCATACGAGCTCTTCCTTGATCTTGGTGCGAATGAAGAACAAATTGAATTCCCAGTTGTCTACGCATCAGCTAAAGCCGGTCGCGCGTCACTTACTCGTCCAGCCGATGGCGGAATGCCAGTTGAAGAAAACCTCGATGTTTTATTTGACACTATCTTCTCGGCAATTCCAGCACCGGTTTATCACGAAGGTGCACCACTACAAGCACACGTTACAAACCTTGACTCTTCACCATTCCTTGGCCGCTTGGCACTTTGCCGCGTTCGCGAAGGTGTTATTAAAAAGGGTCAATTTGTTACCTGGATTAAGACAGATGGCACAACGGAGCGCGTGAAGATTTCAGAGCTACTTATTACTGAAGCGCTAGAGCGCGTACCAACCCTTGAAGCCCATCCGGGCGACATCATCGCCGTTGCTGGTATCGAGACAATTACCTTGGGCGAGACCCTGGCTGATACTGAAAATCCACATGCGCTGCCTTTGATCATCGTTGATGAACCATCTATTTCGATGACTATCGGTATCAATACCTCACCTCTAGCAGGCAAGAGCGGCAAGCTGCTTACTGCGCGCCAAGTTAAGGGCCGCCTTGATGCCGAGCTAGTCGGTAACGTTTCATTGCGTGTTCTAAACACTGAGCGTCCTGATACCTGGGAAGTTCAAGGTCGCGGTGAACTTCAGCTAGCGGTTCTCGTTGAAATCATGAAGCGCGAAGGTTTCGAACTAACTGTTGGTAAGCCACAGGTAGTTATCAAGAAGATTGATGGCAAGGTTCACGAACCGATGGAGCGCTTAACAATTGATGCACCAGAAGAGTACTTAGGTGTTCTTACTCAATTGATGGCACTTCGCAAGGGTCGCATGGAACAAATGGTCAACCATGGCACCGGTTGGATCCGTCTTGATTACAAAGTTCCATCACGTGGCTTGATCGGTTTCCGTACTGAGTTCCTAACTGAAACTCGCGGAACTGGTTTGCTCCACCACGTATTTGATGGTTACGAGCCTTGGTTTGGAGATATTCGTACCCGTGCAACTGGTTCACTGGTTTCAGATCGCATGGGCACCGTTACTTCATACGCGCTCTATGGAACTCAAGATCGCGGAACTATCTTCGTTGAGCCTGGCGATGAAGTTTACGAAGGTATGGTTATTGGTGAGAACTCACGTAACGATGACATGGACGTTAACTGTGTTCGCGAAAAGAAACTTACCAACATGCGTGCCTCAGGTACCGATGAATCAGAGCGTTTGATTCCACCTAAGAAGCTAAACATGGAAGGTGCTCTTGAATTCTGTCGCGAAGACGAATGCGTTGAAGTTACTCCAGCAGTTGTTCGTATTCGTAAAGTTGTTCTCGATCAAGCAGAACGTGGTCGTATGACTTCACGTCAGAAGAAGGCTAACTTAAACGTTTAATTAGCAGGAATATTAATAACGAGTCGATACCCGTGCCCAGGCACGGTATCGACCGTTTTTTTGCCCTTTAAAATACTTACCCAAGAATCAATTACTGCTGTACCCACGCCTGAATCAACAAACTCTAAATCACTACCAGGACCATCATCTGAGATTACGATCTCTGTGCTGCCTCCTTCATCTGTAGCTATTGAAACAAATACATTCTTAGCCGGCCCGTGAATAAAAGCGTTCAGTAATCCTTGTTCAATAATGCGATAAGCACCCAAGAGATTGAGCGAATCCAGCGCCTCACTAGCGGTATCTATTTGAATCAAAACCGTCATATTTGATTCATATTGCTTAATAAGAGAGTCGATTGAGCTCTTTAATCCACCTGCTTCAAAGTTAGGGGACAAGACTTGAATAATATTTTTCAAATCAGCACTACGAGTATTCTCCAATCGATCAACTGCACGGTTGATAACTTCATTGATCTCGTCAGACCCGGATCCTTGAATTGACTTTAATTTCATGCCAACGACCATTAGGTCTGATTGAACGCGATCATGAAGAAAGGAAGAGGTTTGGCGTCTGATCGCCTCATCCAAATTAACTAACCTTTCACGGTCGGCCATTAACTGCACAACCAACCCATCGGCCTTTTCCAGACGTTCAGTAATTTTTTTTTCAACCTTGTGCATCAAAGCAAAGGCAAACATGGCCAAAATAATCGCCGCGATGAACATATTCTTTGATAAGGAAATGGGCGCTATATATTCATAATCAAACAACTTCTTTAAGATTGGGTTTACAAAAGGGGCGTAAAGCTCAAGAACGCCAGTCGCTATTGTTATCTCAAGAATGTAGAAGAACAAACTTGAACTGCTCCAAAAGCGGTATCTCTGCAGTATTACTGCCAAAGCTGCAAAAAAAGATCCAGGTATTAGCGAAATTAGAATGATCACTATTCCAGCCCCGGTACGTTCAGGGCCAGCTGGAGTTCCCGCAAGCAAACTTACAAAGCGTGAAAAGAAGAAGGCGAAGAAGAAAAGAAAGATCAGATAGGGATTGTATGGATAGGGGCCAACCAGCGCGAGCACTCTTCTAACACGTTGATTCATTAACTCATCCTCATCAATTCCATGTATTTCAATACAGCAGCAGTCTTCAGATCATCACTGGGCGCGGCATCCGGAAGCAAAATTGCATAGGAGCGTGAAAGCTCTTTGCGAACATATGAATAACTCAGATCTAGCTGAACGGCGATATCTTGTGCACTCTTGCCTTGTGCGCTGAGCGACATAATTGAACGCTGGCGCGGGGAAAGCTGGAAATAAATTGATGATTTGACTTCAGTATTTTCAATTTCGCTGGTTGTGAATTCTTCCCAGTTTCCTTTACCTGAAGAAGTCAACTTAATTATGTTTAAATAATCTTCGAGATCCATTTCGGCTGATTTATCGAAAAATGACCAGCCGCTGCGCATATCTTTAGGAACTCGACTAATCATTTGTGAAACTGAATACTGTGAATAAATCACAATGCCGATGTACTCGTTAATGTTGCGAAGCGCTATACCTAATTCAATCCCATTTAGCCCGTTTTGGTCGAGTGCAAAATCAATTAAAGCCACATCTGCTTTACGTGCCAGTGTTCGATTTAAAACATCGTCAGATTTTGCGTAAGACCCGAGAATCTCTAACTCGCTCGATTGGTCAAGAATTTCGCCCAGTATTCGTCTAAGTGCAGAGTCATTCTCAACATATAACAACCGAGTTGGCCTCATATCTGATTTTCTCATAAGTCAAGTAAAGCAGACTGAATCTGTGTCACATTTGTTCCCTATTTTATATCTAAGTCACAATTGTAGTTAATTGGAAGTAATTTGCAATTAATTTTCAATTGCTCAAAGTGCCTGAAATAACCTAGTTTTATGCGTACTTCATCTGCACTCAGGCAACGTGGGATCTCATACATAATCTCTCTTCTTTTAATTGTGTCTGGAATCCAGGTTGTATCTGCCGGTAATGCGCCGAGAGCTTATGCAGATGACTTAGTCAATTATGGATTGGAGTATCAAGGGGCAGGAATTTCGCTCAGTCCCGGTTTTTCTGCTGGCTCACAATGGACCATGCAGGGTTGGTTCCGATTACACTCTTACGGAAGCGGTACCCAGTACCCAGTATTTTTCCTTTCAAACGATTACGTCGCCTCAGGAGCCTATAACGGTGGCCTGAACATCTTTATTTCAAATAGTAATACAGTGATAGTTGATCATAATTACATCGCGTCAACCGGTTTTACCTGCCCAACTTTTGAACTCGGTGTTTGGTATTACATTGCATTTGTCCGCGATGGCAACGACGCAGTTTTCATCAATGGAAATCGTTGTGGCAACCGGGTGGCGAGTATTGGGGGCTCGAATATCCGTGAGGTAGGTCAACGTTCTGGCCCACAAGCAACCACCAGCGATGCGGACATTGCAAGTTTACGAATGGATAGTGCTGCAAATTTCTCTTCATCAGCCACCAGTATTGAGATCCCTAGCTTCCCTCTGACAGCTAACGCAAATACAAAGCTATTACTCGCGTCTAACTCCCTGGGGGCAAAGGATGGAACCGGAACCCAAAATCTTACTCTTCAGAAATTCAGCGGATTTTCTTGGGGAACCGTAACCCCCTCAGTAGTAATGCTACAAAATCAATCAATTGCTTTTTCTACAACGTCCTACAGTCGTTCATATGGATCGACACAACAATTGGGTGTTACAGGGACCTCTGGTAGCGGTTCCATAACCTACAGTTCCGGCTCTTCCACTGCTTGTTCTGTAAATTCGAGTACTGGTCTCGTGTCAGTTACGGCAGCCAGCGGAACATGCTCAATTTCGGCGACGATTGCTGCGGACGCCGCCTATAACTCAGCTACTACCGCAACGCCGGTTTCAATCACAGTTTCAAAAGCAAGCCAAGCCACATTCACTGCTTCGCAGGTAACTTCATCAGCAACCTGGAATGGCAGCGCTTTTACGGCAACACCCAGTTTCTCAACCTTAGGCGGTTCAGATAGTGGCGCCGTTACGTATGGGGTCACAAACGGAACTGCATCCGGCTGTTCATTAAGCAACGCCACAGCTAGCGCGGTCTTGACTGCAACGACTGCAGGTACTTGCACGATCACGGCAACGAAGGCTGCAACGACTAACTACAACGCAGCTACATCAACGCTTGCCTTCACATTCAGTCAACTCAGCACTACCTCAAACTTGGCGATTTCAAATTCCTCGGTCACTTATGGAAGTGCTGTAACTTTAACTGCAAGCGTCTCACCTTCGACTGCAACCGGAACATTCTCATTTTCTAATAACGGAACTCCGATTTCCGGATGTACCGCAGCGCCAATCTCTGCAGGTGCTGCAACTTGTACAACTTGGAAACCCGCGGTTGGTACATACACACCGCTTACAGCCACCTACTCAGGTGCTACAAATGTTTTGACCTCAGGCTCTTCAAATAGCATCTCGCTGCAGATTACTCGAGCACCTTTAACTGTTACCGCTTCTTCACCAACTGTCTTTTTTGGCTCAGCTACACCTTTGATTACCCCCTCATATTCAGGCTTCGTAAATAGTGAAACTTCGGCAGTTGTTAGCGGCATAACTTGCTCTACCGCCTATACGACTTCTTCTGCAGTTGGTTCACTGCCATCGACTAGTTGCAGTGGTGGATCTGCAAGCAATTATCAAATTTCATATACAAATGGCGCGGTGAATATCAATCAAGCATCCTCGACTATTTCTCTCGTGCTAACTGCTGGTGCGACAACTGCGACATACGGAACTTCGGTAATAATTACTGCCACAGTAAATACCCCTGGTGTTGTCACATTTAAGTCTGGCGGAACCGCCATAACTGGCTGTACTTCTGTTACAGCCACAACTACGGCAACTTGTAGTTGGACGCCGAGTGCATTTAATACAAATACAGTTTTAACTGCTGACTTTTTGCCAACGGATTCGACAAACTATTCAAATCTAACCTCAGCCGGTTCATTGACTATCAATGTGGGCAAGGCAGTTCTAAGCATTACCGCATCTTCACATACAGTGGCCTTCGGCGACGCAATTCCAACAATTACGTCTACTTATTCGGGTTTAGTGAATGGCGATACATCGGCTGTTGTTACTGGATTAACCTGTTCAACGACTTATACAACCTCTACTTCTGTTGGAACAACCGGATCAAGCTGTAGCGGTGGAAGCGCAACCAATTACACGATTTCATACACGTCTGGCGTCATCACAATTACCCAAGGTGGTCAAACCAGTTCATTAACGGTTTCTTCAACAATAGCTACTTATGGGTCAACTCTTTCACTGACTACTTCAGGTGGTAACGGTGCTGGATCAAACTCATTTGTAGTGGATTCTGGACCTTGTACCGTTTTAGGCTCAACGCTTACTCCAACTGCAGTCGGCACTTGTATGGTGACTGCGACTAAAGCTGCGAGTGGCAATTATTTAGCAGCATCTTCAACATCGACTGCAATTACGGTCGGCAAGGCAACACCAACTTTTAGCAACTTCGCTAATGTGAGTAAGACATATGGCGCAGCTAGTTTTTCTTTGACAACGCCAACGCCAAGTACGCCAGGTGATTGGATATATTCATCGGCAACAACATCCGTTGCATCAATTAATGGATCCACAGCAACTATCGCCGGATTCGGCACATCATTGGTAACTGCAACATTTACTCCAACAGATTCATCTAATTATTTCTCTAACGGAACAATAACGATGACAATCTCAGTGAGCAAAGCTTTGTTGAGCATTACCGCATCCTCAAATACAGCTGCCTTTGGCGACGCAGTTCCAACAATCACGCCGATATATTCAGGTTTTGTAAATGGCGAAGATTCCACTGTTCTGCTTACAACTCCGATTTGTTCAACCACTTACACGAACACAACGGCGGTTGGAACTGTAGGTTCTAGCTGTTCGGGTGCGACTGCAAGTAATTACACATTTGCCTACACCGCAGGCGTAATAACCGTTTCGCAAGGCGGCCAAACAAGTGCGCTCACAATTAACACAACCTCAGTCACATATGGCTCAACTTTGTCTTTAACAACTTTAGGGGGAAATGGTTCGGGAGCTAATTCCTTTATCGTGAACTCAGGGCCTTGCTCGGTATCAGGCGATTTGCTTTCAACTTCTGCTGCTGGAACTTGTATGGTTACAGCGACTAAGGCCGCCAACGGAAACTATCTAGCAGCAAGTTCTGCACCAACTGAAATTACAGTTGCCAAGAAAAACTTAACGATTTCAGGCTTAACAGGTGTAAATAAAGTATTTGACGGCGATCTAGCGAGCACAGTTACAGGAACTCCGTCATTAGTGGGCGTGGTTGGCTCGGATAATGTGGCACTTACCGGCACACCGACCTTTGCTTTTGCTACAGCAGATGTTGCAAACACTAAGCCCCTCACAGGTAGTGGATATGGGCTAACTAATTCGACAGCCAGCAACTACACATTGACTCAACCAGTAGTTATTGCAAATGTCACTCAGAAAGCTGCCCGCGTTATCGCTACAAATGTAACTATCGCATTCGGCGCAACGGTTACAAGTAGCTTTACAACTAGTGGTCTTGTAACAGGAGACTCAGTTACAGCAGTTACCTATTCATACTCTGGAACCGGAACCTCAACACCACCAACTGCGGTTGGTGTTTATACAATCACGCCATCGTTAGCTGACTTTGGTTCCGGTTGGATCGGCAACTACTCAATTACTTACGAAACGGCAACGTTAACAATTCTTGCGAAATACACCACCACTTATAACGCCAACGGCGGCATTGTTTCAGGCGGGTCAACCTCGAACGTTGACTTCGTAGTTGGGGATAACGCATTAACTCTGCCGACACCAACTCGCGCAAACTACACTTTCACAGGCTGGTACACGTTACAAGCTAACGGCACTCAAGTGACTGGGGCATATACCCCGGCGGCAACCGCCACACTATGGGCACATTGGGTTCAAAATTCACTTTACGGAATGGGCAATAACACCCGCATCTTCTCGCTCACCACAATTGTGGATGTCGGAAATACTTATTCGGCAAACGCTGCTGGCGGAACTGTAGGAATTGAATATTTAGCCAACGCTCTGCCAGCAGGCACGGTAATTGATGCTTATCTTCTTTCAGATACTTCAACTGCGACAACGCTAATTGGCGCAAGTAATACTTATGTGATGTCCCTAGTTCTAGCTTGGGTTGCAACCGATGGCACAGTTCCAACAACTGCTGCTAATAAAGCGATTTCGATGACAATTACAAATAGCGCGATCAAAAAGGGTGCCAAGATTTATTCGGTAATAGGCAGTAACACCACACTTTTGGGTGTGGCCGCCGTCGATGGCAGCGCCGTCATCGCAATAACCGATGACCCACAAATTATTATCGCAATTACCAAACCTGACGCACCTACCGGTGTCTCTGCAACATCTGGCGGAAATACTGTCTCAACTGTTTCTTGGACAGCACCAGCAAACGACGGTGGCTCAGCAATTATCTCTTACACGGCCGTATCTAATGCGGGTCAAAGTTGCATAACATCTACAAATTCATGCCAAGTCACTGGTTTAACTAATGGCACCTCTTACACATTTACTGTTACCGCTCTTAACTCAATTGGCGTAAGTGATACGAGTACTGCTTCCGTTGCAATTACACCAAGTGCACCAGCTCCTGCACCCGTTGTGACACCAACCGTGGTTGCAATTCCTGCAGCGGTTTCAGCACCTGTTGTAATGATTACTCCAACCATCACCTCTCTTACCTTCGTTGAAAACGCAACGAAAGATGGTGGAAAGTTAGTTTGGACAGGCACAAATATTGAATCCGTTCTATATACCGGAAACGCCGACGCCTACCCTGCGCCATACAACTATGGTGCGTTCACTATAAGTTGGGGTGGCCAATTAGCGAATATGGTTGCCGGCGTTACCTACACAATGAAGTTAGAAGTTAGATCTTCAACTGGGGGATCAGCTTCCAAAACAATCGAATACACAATTGCCAAACCAGTAGTTGATACAAGTGCAGCAGATGCCGCTTTGAAGGCTGCGCAAGAGAAGGCAGCCGCTGAAGCAAAAGCTGCTGAGGAAGCAGCAGCTGCGATAAAGATTGCTCAAGAGAAAGCACTTGCCGAAGCAAAGGCTGCAGCGCTCAAGATCGCGCAAGAGAAAGCTGCCGCAGAAGCTAAGGCTGCAGCAGATGCTGCTGCGCTAAAGATCGCGCAAGAGAAAGCTGCAGCAGAGAAGAAAGCTGCTGAAAAGAAAGCTGCCGAGGAAGCCGCAGCAGCTGCGCTAAAGATTGCACAAGAGAAAGCCGCTGCCGAAGCTAAGGCCGCGGCAGAAGCAGCAGCGCTAAAAGTCGCGCAGGATAAAGCTGCCGCTGAAGCAGCTGCGTTAAAGATCGCGCAAGAGAAAGCTGCAGCCGAGAAGAAAGCTGCCGAAGAAGCTGCTGCACTTAAAGTTGCGCTAGATAAAGCTGCTGCTGAAGCAAAGGCCAAAGAAGAAGCTGCTGCACTTAAAGTCGCAGAAGAGAAGGCCGCTGCCGATGCCGCAGCTTTAGTGATTGCTAAAGCAACGCCAGTGCTAAATCTTTTCAGTTCATATTCAACAGCCAAATACACAGCATCACAGACCGCGAAACTAAAGAAGCTGACTTTGAAGTTAGAGCCAGCTACAACTCTTAAGTGTGTGGGCTATATCAATACCAAGGGAACAACTGCGGCAAAAGCTAAAGCAACTGCTCTTGCGCAAGCAAAGGCTACTTGTGCCAGTGTGAAGAAGTTAAACCCAAGTATTACAACTGTCGTAACGACAGCTACGGTAACGAAGGCACCTAAGCCTCTTGTCGGAGCTATCAATTCCAAGGCTAAATATCGAGTGGATCTCTTTACTTACAAGGGATAAAAGCTCTATAACCTGCTAGTTACAGGGTTATAGTGACTTAGCTAATTGCAGATATTTTAGAATTGCTAAGGTTTTAAAATCTTCGCCATCTTGCGCATCAGGTAGTAGGACTGAATAAGCCCTGGAAAGTTCTTTACGAACATATGCATATGAGAGATCAAGGCGTGTGCCGATCTCTTGAACCGAAATACCTTGAGCCATGAGGGCGATGATGGAACGTTGACGTGAGGATAAGTCGTAATAACGATTCATATCCGGATCTACATTTTCCTCAGCAAGTGAGGCAAATTCCTCCCAGTTTCCTTTGCTTACGGCAGTCTCCTTGATGATCTTCACATAATCATCAGTTGACATCTCACCGCTTTTTTCAAAGAACGACCAACCATTGCGCATTGATGGCGGCACTCGCTTGAACATTTTATGTACCTTGTACTGCGAATAGATCACGATACCTATGTATTCATTGATCGTGCGAAGTGCGATCCCAAGTTCAATTCCGTTAAGACCATTAGTTTCTAACCCAAAGTCAATAAGCGCGACATCAGCTTTACGAACCAGAGCCCGATCTAGAGCCTCATCACTGCCAGCAAAGGAGCCAATAATCTCGATTTCCGAGTGTTTAGAAAGAGACTGATGCAGGAATTGGCGCAAAGCATGATCATTTTCGACATACATCACACGTGTTGAGCGCATGTCTTACTCTCTCACGATTTGTGTATTTACTGCGCGTTAACTGTCACAGTTGTTACATTCGACTGAAGGAAATTTGAATTCGATAGCCGCGCCCAGGCGCAGTATCAATGATCTTCTCACCATTTAAAATTCCAACCCAGGAGTCGATGATCGCGCTTCCGACACCAGGCTTTAGCTTCCCCATGTCGGCCCCTGGCCCATCATCTGAGACTGATACTTCCACTTTGCCTGCAGAGCTAACTGAAATCGCAATCTCTACTTTCCTTACAGGCCCGTGAACGACTGTGTTTAACAGCGCTTGTTCAATGATTCGATACACGCCGAGCAATTGCTGAGCAGATAAATTTTCACTTGCCTCGTCAATCTGAAGTGATATTTTCGTATCAGACTCATGCTGCTGAATCAAAGCCTCTAGCGAGCCCTCTAAACCAACAGATTCAAAATTGGGAGATAGAACTTCAATTAAATTCTTTAAATCCTTGCCTCGTGAATTTTCCAAACGAGTGATCACTTTTTCAATTATTTCGTTACCCTCTTTGGTGGAGGTTCCCACAATAGATTTCAACTTCATCCCCGCGAGGAATAAATCTGATTGCAGACGATCATGTAGAAACTGAGCGGATTTGCGCCTAATTTCCTCATCTAGATTAACTAAATCTTGCCGATCAACTCTCAACTTAGCTACTAAAATATTGGCAGCATCTAGACGTTCAATAATGCTGCGTTCGGCACGATGCATCACATAAAGAGCAAATAGAGCAAATATTAATGACACAATAAACGGAGCAAGTTCAAGAGTTACTGCTTGGGAAAATTCGTAATCAAAGCGTTTTTTGAAGATAGGCCCAAAAAAGTGGGCATAAAGAAATAGGAATGACTGGGCGAAGATAACTTCTAAAATGTAAAAAACAAGACTTGTCCCACTCCAAAAACGGTACTTGCCATAAAAATAAGCCAAGGATGCAAAAACTAAAGCCGGCAGCATGGAAATAAATAAAATAAAAAACATTAACTGAATTCTCGCTAATCTATGTGGTTCTTCTAAGATAAGCGGCGAAAAGCGAGCGAACATCAAAGAGAAGAAGAGAAGGAAAATTAAATATGGGTTATACGGATATGGCCCGATTTTCGATAAGGCGCTCTTAATCCAAAGTCTCATTAACTTCTCTAGACCAAGTATGTGCAGCAATTAGACATACCTGATTTTGCCATGAGGAATCCGCTATTCGCCGCTCATATGTCACAGTTGTTACCTTGTTGATTCAAAAATTGTAATTACTGTGATTGATTTATTCGGCAATTGAAACTTTTCAGCACGCTTGATTCATTGGCTTTATCTTGCGGGAATGATGAGAACTCTTGGCTCTATTTTCCGTGTATTCGCGGCTCCCTCTACTCAATTTACGGGCATTTCAGCCAGAACTAACCGTAAATACCTAAGTAATTTCCTCGCGATTGCATTAGCGATAACTGGCTTACAAGCGATAGCAATTAGTTCTGCCCCGACAGCTTCAGCTCTAACTTGGACAAATGTCACTGGTCTGACTGTCCGGGGAAACTTGAACCATATTAGAACAAGCAACGATGGATCAGTTATTGGTGCAATATCAAAGGGGCAAAATAACTCAAATCTTGGAGATCTCTACTTATCGCGAGATTCTGGTGCAAGTTGGACAACTTCAACCGCGGATCGGTATACATCCAATGGACTTTATAAGCTTGCAGTTAGCGGAGATGGAAGCCTCGTTATCGCCGGCGATGATTCATACATTTATAGAGCGTCTTATTCGGGCTCAACTTGGAATTATTCCACCCGCACCTGGAGTAACCCAACAGGTTCAGGGACAAATCAACGCTGTGCCGGATATGGCCCCAATTTCAACTCGTTTGCAACCAGTGCTAATGGATCTAATTGGGTTGCTGGTGCTCGCGATGAAAGTTGTGTATATACATCGACCAACTCTGGTGCGGATTGGTCTAACTCAAATCTCGGTGGAACCAACTGGGGATCTGCGATTAGCGCAGATGGCACAGTAAGGGTTACATCTAATTCAAATGGAAACCTGTATAGAAATTCCGGATCTGGCTGGTCTGCGATTAGCACTTCAGGTCTGCCATCATCAACTGGTTGGTCAGGCATAGCTTGCGATTCAACATGTACAAAAATGGCTATTTATACCTGGGGCGGGAAGGTCTATACGACATCAAATTCAGGCGCAAACTGGAGCGCTGGAGGCTCTGTTAATCGGAATACCGTAGATCTCACAATGAGTTCGGACGGAGGTGTAATTGTAACGACCGATGGCTCGGATATTTATATATCAAAAGATTTGGGTGCAACTTGGTCTAGCGAAGGGCAGTCAGGTAAAAGTTGGACTGGTGTGACAGTTAGTGGAGATGGAAAGAAGATTTATGCCGCAGCAAATGATGGAACTATTCGCAAGGCTGACAATTTAGCTACTCAAACCATAACTTTTAACGATCCATTAGATATGACCTTTGGTGCGGCAGATCAAGCAATTACTGCTTCTTCATCAAGTGGCTTAACAGTGACTCTTGCAAGTACCACGACATCTGTTTGTACTATCGTTTCAAATAGTATTCGAATAGTTTCTGCGGGAACTTGTACGGTTACGGCAAATCAATCTGGTAACAGTGTTTATGGTGCCGCAACTCAGGTCTCGAACAATGTAACTATTTCAAAAGCTTCTTCTTCGATTACCGCCTCTGGTAGCACCACATTTACTTACAGTGGTTTGCCGCAAGGGCCGGCAACTTCAACTCCTGTTGGATCAGCAGGAGCTGTTTCGTATTCATATGTGGGGGTTGCGCCTACGAGTTATACAGCGAGTTCAACAAAGCCAACAAATGCGGGAAGTTATTCCGTTACCGCAACTGTTGCAACAGATACAAACTATCTAAGCGCGTCGTCAACACCTTATTCGTTCACTATTTCAAAAAGTCCACTTGAAATTACCGCTTCTTCGCCAACAGTTAGTTATGGAGCTACTAAACCAACTATCACTGCTTCTTATGCTGGTCTTCTAAACGGTGATGCCTCATCAGTTGTTACTGGTCTAAGTTGTGACACTGTTTATACAACAACATCGCCAGGTGGTTCGTTACCGGCGACAAGCTGTAGTGGTGGAACTGCAACTAACTACACAATCTCTTATGTATCTGGTGCGGTCATTATTAATAAAGTATCTCCTACGCTGTCTTTGGCTTTGCCAGCCAATGCTTCAACAGCCACTTTTGGCACTGCCGTAATAATTACCGCAACAGTAAGCAAGCCAGGTGCCGTTACCTTTAAATCAGGTGGCGTTGAAATAACTGGGTGTACATCAGTGGCAGCCACATCTACTGGCACTTGTAACTGGACACCGAATGCGACAAATTCAGCAACTGTCTTAACAGCAGACTTTATTCCAACAGATTCGAACAGTTATACGAACCTCACTGCTGCCGGATCAAAGACAATCAACGTAGGCAAAGCGACGCAGAGTGTTACTCTCTCTGCAACATCTACAAACTTTAATCTTGGCCAAACAGATACGCTCACCGCCACAGTCACTGCAGGCGCATCAGGCACGGTAACTTTTAGCGCTGGCGGTAATACGTTATGTACAACAGGTAATTTGGACTCTGCCGGAATAGCGTCGTGTGGTTGGACGCCAACAACAGCTGGTACTTACTCAGTTACTGCTGCATACTCGGGTGACACAAATTATGTGACCGCGACTTCGACGTCTACATCGATCGTTGCTAATTCGGTGATCACCTACGATGCAAACGGTGGCGTTGGTACCGCCCCCACTGCATTTACCTCACCAGGCACCTCGACGACGCTGCCAAGCGGAAGTACCATAAGCAAATCTGGCTACACCTTTGGTGGTTGGTCAACAACCAGCAGCGGTGCTGCAGTTTCTTCGACATATTCTTCTTCAGTATCGCGCACGCTTTACGCCGTGTGGACTGCAAATCAATATGTGATCACTTATCTTGCAAATAATGGAAGTGGTACTCAAACAGCAGGTTCATACACAACTGGTGCATCAGCAACCACACTTCCCGTGACCTCTACTTTTACCCGTACTGGTTACACATTTGGCGGCTGGGCTACTTCTGCAACATCAACAACACAAGTAACGTCATATGCAACTTCTGCCACTGTTAGTTTTTACGCTATATGGATTCACGGCACCTACACAGTTACTTACTTGGCTAACAGTGGAACTGGAACAATGGCGGCCCATTCTTCAAATGCAACGGCGAATTTAAATGCGAATACATTTACATATGCAGATCACACATTTTCTGGCTGGAATACTTCAGCGGACGGAACAGGAACTCCGTACAGCAACTTAGCAACCTACCCGTTTTTGGCAAACATCACTCTCTATGCTCAATGGGGAAAGGTAATTACATTTAGTAGCCAAGGAGCAAGTAGCGGAGCACCTTCAAAATCAAGTCAGAACTGGACAAGCGGCTCAATCAATCTAGCAACACGCGGCACAATGATTCGAGCTGGCTACGGATTTGGCGGTTGGACTGATGGCATCACGACTTTTGTAGGTGGTGCTTCATACACACCAACTGGTGGCATAACCCTTAACCCAGTCTGGATTGCTACTACTTACACAATTACTTTTAACTCAAACGTAGCAACCAGCGGCAACGTGCCCGCAAATCAAACTTGGACTACGGGAAACACTGCTCTGACGCTTTCTGGCAATACAGGTTCGCCGGTATTAGTCAAGAGTGGTTACACATTTGGCGGCTGGGCAACAACTTCTAGTTCGACAACACCTGTTACAACTTATTCCACTTTTGCTAATCAGACCTTCTATGCAATTTGGACGCCAATTAGTTACACAATTACTTATGCGCTAAATGGTGGCACCAGCACTCTACCAACCCAAGCTAATCAGCAGATCTATAACACATTTACGCTTGCTGCAGCACCAACTAGAACTGATTACTACTTTGCCGGTTGGTCAGATTCAGCAACTGCGACAACCTATGCAGCACTTGCTACCTACTCAATTACTGCATCTAGCGCACCTGCGATCACATTTACTGCGCAATGGATTCCGACTTACACTTTAAATTATGTGTTAAACGGATCTACTTCAGCCGTAACGGGTGAAGGAACGTATAACAGTGGAACAGTTGTTACATTGACTGCGGCGCCAACTCGCACTGGTTACACATTTAACAATTGGCTAGATAGCAGCAACATAACGCACGCAGCACTATCTAGTTTTACGATGTTGCAAAACTCTGTCTTACAAGCGCAATGGACTGCGATTCTCTATCCAGTTACTTATGCACTAAATGGGGCAACCGGAACTCTGCCTCTACAGAGCTCACTTGTAATGAATTCACCATTTACTGTTTCAACTGCTCCAGTGCGCGCTGGTTATACATTCAGTGGTTGGTCTGATGGCACAAACACTTACCCTGCCGGATCAACTTATGTAATTGGAACTAGCTCAGTTACCTTAACTGCGCAGTGGTCAGCGATTTCTTACTCAGTCACATTTGACCTAGGTGGCGGTCAAGGGACTCTGCCAACTCAGGCAAACGGATCAATCACTTCAACATTTACTTTGCCAGCAACAGGTGCAAGTCCAACTTGGATTGCGCATACCTTTACTGGTTGGTCTGATGGTGCAGCGCTTTATGCCGCAGGTTCCACCTACACATTTGGCGCCTCCAATGTGACTTTTACGGCGCAATTCTCGCTAAATGGTTATACCCAG
>Ga0304730_1001112_pt1 | contig 21045 bp, 25 predicted proteins | sample M_130628_MF_Meta_FD_190474 | JGI IMG/M metagenome (GOLD analysis project Ga0304730, IMG submission 190474) | Freshwater microbial communities from Lake Montjoie, Canada to study carbon cycling - M_130628_MF_MetaG (v2) (version 2) | ecosystem: Environmental > Aquatic > Freshwater > Lake | place...
TGAATTCGATCTGCTGGGATCGCTCAAGGAACATTACCTCCAAGCTCAAGAAGCAATCAACGATGGAACTGCGTTAGCTAAGTTGAACCAGTGGGTTGATTTGAGTAAATCCGCTGGGGAGTAGCCTTAGGGGCCAGATAAACATTACTTGACATAATGTTCATTATCGGTGTTATATCCACAAGGGGCGCTAAACTCCAAACCTAGCCCTGAGCCAATCCCTAAGATCATGTGGAGCCAAAGCTTCTTCACTTGCCAACAGTTCGTCGATTGTCCACCAACGATATTCCAAAATATCTCGATGTTCGTCTTGAGTAAACCCAGATGTATCTGGTTCAAAGTTTGAAACCCGATATTCGTAGATTGTGTCCTTATAGGTGTGATAACTCAATCCGTCAGCCCAGTCCCAACGTCCTGATGCCACCAGGACAGGATCTCCCAGAACCTCTGGGTCAATCTTCAACCCAGTTTCCTCCAGAAGCTCTCTGACAGCTGTCTGCAGTGTGGTTTCTCCTTCGTCCATTCCACCACCAGGTGTGAGCCATCTTGGCGGCAAGCCAACCTCAGGATCGAAGTGTGTTTTCAACAAAAATATACGATTTTGCTCGTCAATAAGCATCACTCGAGCGGTTTCACGGTGTTTCTGGTACTTTTTATCGGTCATTTTGGGGTTTTCACTCCATTTGAGTCACTTTTTGGGTCAAATCCGAACCATTTCATGGTCATTTGCATCAAAGTTCCAATAGAAATAGCAAACAGGGCAGTACCTATCCCCACAGTTCCACCCAAAAGCCAACCGGTGATAAGCACTACCGACTCCCCTATGGTTCTGATAACCCAGAAAGGCCAACCACTGACTCTGGTCAAGCCAACCATCAAACCATCTCTAGGACCTGCTCCAAGATTGGCTGAGATGTACAAACCTGCTCCAATGGCAACAGCTATCAAACCGAGAATCATCCAAACTAAATTGGCAAACCACCCCGAGAGCTCCGGCATGAGCGGCTTACTCAGATCGGCAAAAGGTCCAATCAGAATCGCATTGATGACAGTTCCTACCCCTGGTTGCTGTCTAATTGGTATCCAGATCAACAAAACTATTCCAGAAATCACCACAGCACAGGTACCAAATGACCAGCCTGTTTGAACCTGTAAACCTTGCGACAAGACGTCCCAAGGTGGCACACCTAAGCCAGTGTGAATCATCATCGCCAAACCTAGCCCGACAAGATACAAACCCAGGAGCAATCTGGCAATAGGTTTGATACCAAGGTTCGCAAGAGAATTTTTCACAACGCTAGCCTACCTTTGCCCATTCCAGGAGGAATCAATGCAGAAGCATGAATACTTCAATGTCGAAAGACCTGTGGTTCTTGCTCACCGAGGTGGCACTTCTAGAACAGAAAACACCTTAGAAACATTCAATGATGCGCTTAAAGCTGGTGTATTCAGCATTGAAACTGACGTTAGAACTACCAAAGATGGTGTCGCAATTCTTTTTCACGATGCTGATCTGACAAGAGTTGCAAACATCGACAAGGCAATCACTGAAACTAGTTTTGCTGAAATTCAAAAAATAAATTTAATCGGGGGTGGAAAAGTCCCGACCCTTGTTGAAGCGTTGACCGCACTCCCCCTCGCGAGGTTCAATTTAGATATTAAAGACGCAGAGTCGATCCAAACCGCAGCAGCTGCAATTGAACTCACAAAATCACATCAACGCGTGTTAGTTTCCAGCTTCAGTGAGAAAAGACGACTAGCAACGCTAAAGCTACTTACTAAACCTGTTGCCACCTCTGCAAGTGCCACAATCGTGATCGAATTATGGTTGTTTCACATTTTGAGACTTCCACAGATCTTCTTCAATAGAAGACTAAATGGAATCGGTGCTTTACAAATACCACGCTCAATGTATGGAATAAAGCTAGATTCAAAGAGGTTTATCCGTAAGGTAAGAGCTACAAACACTGAGATTCACTACTGGACCATAAACAATCCACAAGAAATGTTAGAACTCACTGCGCGAGGTGCAACTGGGATAGTCTCTGATGTGTCAGAGTTAGCAGTTCAAACACTGAGAAAAGCCTGAGTTCGGGAAGTAATCGCTAAGTTCTTCGCTTATCTTCTATGTAACACACTTGCTACAAACAGAGATTAAGGAAGAATCAAATGGCTCAACAATCAATGCGTGGTATTCGACTAGGTTCAGAGAGCTTCGAAACTGCAGCTGGAGTGAGCCTCTCCCCTAGAAACACTCACAAGTATCGCTGTGCTAAGGAACACATCTCCGAAGTGATTTTTGCTGAAGAAGCCGAAGTTCCTGCGGCATGGAACTGTAAATCTTGTTCTCTTGAAGCTGCGTTGCTTGATGACAAAGGTAACCAGGCATTCGAAACCGAATTACCTAAAGCTCCTAGAACTCATTATGAGATGCTGTTAGAACGAAGAACTCGCGTCGAGCTAGAAGAAATCCTTGGCGAACGTTTGGATGAATTGAAAGCCAGACGATCAAGAGGTCAGGCAGACGCAACTAACAACTAGTTATTTGCGAAGGAAGATTCTTCTAAATCCGAATTTGGTCATGAGCATAAGGGCTTCAGTAACGATGTTCCCACTCATCTTGGACTCCCCTATTTCACGTTCAATAAACGTGATTGGTACTTCGGCAGCTCTGCCACCCAATTGGATAGTTCTATAAGCCATCTCAATTTGGAATGAGTAACCTCGGGCGTTAATAGTTGCCAGATCCATTTCTTGAAGAAAACTTGTTCTGAAGACCCTAAATCCTGCTGTCATGTCGTTCAGCTTTGAACCCAACATGATCCTCGCGTAAATGTTTCCTCCACGAGAAAGCCATTGTCTATGTAGGGGCCAGTTCTTTGTCTTGCCTCCTCTAACGTACCGAGAACCAATCACCAAGTCGTTGTCTTGGCAAATGGCCAACAGCCTAGGTAAATCCTCAGCTCTATGGCTACCATCGGCATCCATTTCAACAACGAAATCGAAATCCATACCAAACGCGTAGTTGAATCCAGCGATGTATGCAGCGCCTAAACCCTGCTTGTCTTTTCTATGTAGGACGCTTATCCGTTTATCTTTTGCAGCAAGCTGTTCTGCTAATTCACCTGTGCCGTCAGGGCTGCCATCATCGACTATCAAGAGAGAAACCTCAGGATTGAACTTGAATAGTTCACTCGTAGCGCGCTCGATGTTGCCAGCCTCGTTGAAGGTAGGCATGATTACCAGAACTTTCAAGAACGCTTCGCTTTCAGTCTTCTAATAGTCAAGCCAATGACAGCGATTGGGAAAAGCAATAGTGCTAGAGCAAATGATGCTGGTTCAACGTATCTTCCATACATAACAGCTGGAGTTATTTCGTCTCTAAGAGCAATCTCTTCAACCATTGCACCTGGTTTGAATGATTCCAACTCTTGAATAACCGATCCATCCGCTGCATAGATTCCGGAAAGCCCAACGGTTGAAATAGCCACCACAGTTCTTCCAGTTTCGATAGCACGCATACGAGAGACGGCTGCCTGCTGAACTCCCTGTTCACTCTTACCGAAGTCCGAACTGTTTGTTTGAATCATTAGCGCTTGGGCACCTTCGTTGACAAGGTCATAACCCAGATAGTCAAAGGTAACTTCGAAGCAAATTAGTGAGCCAACTTTTACGCCGTTAGGAAGATCGAATATTCCATCTCTGGTTCCAGAGCTCATGTCCCAACCAATTAGACCAATCAAGTCTGGTGCAAGTGCCATAAAGAACGGACGATTCGGCACATACTCACCGAATGGAACTGGACGTTTCTTCTGGTACGTATCCGCTAATCCTTTTTCCGGAACCCAGAGGTCAACCTCGTTATAGAAATCACTCCCTCTGAAAGTTTTATTGCCAAACAAAAGTGGAGCTTTTAGCTCTTCATCGACAAACTTAGTTATCTTTCGTGCAGGTTCAACCATGGTGGTTGGATCTAAGTCAGCTGAGTTTTCGGGCCACACCATTAGATCCAAGTCAGCTGCTTCAGGTTTTGTAACGACATCTTTAGCAACATCGAGGTGCTTATCGAGAATAGACCCAGGTGGGTTCACTGCGAATAGCCCAGCGTTCGCATTACCTTGAACTGCAGCTACCTTCAGAGTTCCTGCAGTTGCGGATGCATCCAAAACAATTAGCCCTGGAATACCCAAAACCAATAAGGATGCTGCTGCAGTTGGCAAGAAGGTAATCCAGCGTCGATACAGTCCCGAGCCTTCTGGTTGAGGGTCTGCAAACTTGATTGCAAACAGTGCGGCAAGGAAAACAATTAGCCAAGTCAAGCCTGCGATGTCTATGTAGTAGACCCAACGAGCGAACCAGGTGTCAACTAGTGAGAGGCCTGCTCTAGCCCAAGGCATTCCTCCAAATGGAAATACACCAGCCCAGTATTCACGAGCTGTGAAGACTGCACCTAAAGCAAATGCGATTACAAACGGTGCAGATCTACCCAAGTTCAAAGTTCTAAGCCAACGCCAGATAAGTGCGGCCACGGCGGTTGCCAATCCAATCATCAGCCCTTGAACAATGGAAAGTGCGAACCATGGCACAGGCCCTAGATATGTCGTCAACCATTTTGTGACAAGGGCAAAGAATGCAAAGCCAGCGAAGAAACCGACAAAGAATGCCTTGAAGAATCCAAGTTGTCGTATCGCCAGAAGAAGTAGGAAGTACCCTAAGAATATTCCCGGCCAGAAGTTGAATGCCGGAAAACTAAGCGCTATGAACAATCCGCTAAGCGCGCCAACGGTGGCTCTCCCCCAGAATGAGCTGGAAGATCTAAGCCAAATAGCCAAAGATTTCACCATTGTCTAAGCGTAATAGGAATAAGCGACAATTCCTCGCTTGATTTGGTCTATCGATGACTGAGCGGTGGCTGATAGTTCGTCGGGATTGACCTTTGAGATCTGCTCTAGTAAGTCGATTGTTTGCTTGCACCATCTAATGAAGTCTCCAGCGAGCATTCCGGTTTGTTTCATGACCGAGTCAAGCCTTGCCCCTGTAGCCCAACGGTGCATTTGCAAAGCCATTGCTGAATCAGGCTCGGTTGAAAGTGGCAAGTTATGTGCTTTAGCTAATGCTTGCAAGTCATCCCAGACTTCCAAAGTTTCATTGAAAACTGAGACGAACTCCCCCTTAGGCATTTTGGGAGTAAGGCTGTCATCATCGCGTCTAGCTTCATAAACCAAAGAAGCGGCAATAGCAGCCAACGTTTGTGCATCGACGTGATGCCAGATTCGTCTGCCGATGCACTCTGCAACAAGCAGATCTCGCTCTCCATAAATCTTTGCTAGTTTCTGACCTGTTTCAGTTATTTCTAGATCACCTGAAACTTCGGAAACATACTCAAGCTCGATCAACACCTCTGTGATGCGGTCAAAGGTTTTTGCAACTTGATTAGTTCTTGACTCGATTTGCTTAATGATTGCTGCTGTTTCGCGTTCAAGTTTGTACCAACGTTCACCCCAACGAGAGTGCGCTTCTCGCTCTGGACAGGCATGGCAAGGGTGTGAACGTAATTCACGTTTGAGATTAGTAACTCGAATTTCAAGTTGCCTCATCCCTTTAGTTTGTCTAAGGTCATTTCTTCTGGCTTGTCGGCCTGACTGTGCAATTTCACGTTCGAGATCGCTTACCTGCCGGCGCAATCGGGCATATTCTCTAAAATCTCCAACATGACAGCGCATAGATTCTTCATAGCCATCTAGCGAAGCCTGTTTCTCTCTGATACCTCTGGCTAAGCCAACCACTGACCTATCGGCTTGGAACTGTGCAAAAGATGTTTCTAGGACTTCTCTTGAACGTCTCTGTCCAAAAGCCTCAATGAGGTTCACTGCCATATTGAATGTTGGTCGGAATGATGAGATCAGCGGATATGTTCGCTTGGAAGCCAACCCAGCCACGTATGTTGGATCTAGATTTGCCGCCCACTGAATTACCGAGTGACCTTCAATATCAATTCCACGCCTACCAGCTCTTCCAGTTAGCTGAGTGTATTCACCTGGCGTGATCTGAACACGGCCTTCACCGTTGAACTTATCTAAACGGTCTAACACAACGGTGCGTGCCGGCATGTTTATGCCAAGAGCCAAAGTCTCAGTTGCGAAAACAACTTTCACAAGCTTACGTAGAAAGAGCTCCTCCACTACCTCTTTGAAGGCAGGAAGTAAACCTGCGTGATGAGCCGCAACTCCACGTTCAAGAGCGCTTAGCCATTCGAAATAGCCCAAGGCAGCCAAGTCCTCATCGGCTATAGAGCCACATTTCTCTTCAGCTACTCTCCTGATGATTTGTTTATCTTCAGGTTTAGTAAGTCGAATACCCGAGGCTAAGACCGATTGAACAGCTGCTTCACAGCCTGCTCTTGAGAAGATGAAGAATATTGCTGGCAACAAATCAGCTTCATCTAAAAGCTCAATAATCTCAGGCTTACTTGCTTTATAGATTCGACCCATATTGCGATCTGGAAAACCAGTATGCCCGCGCCGGCCTCGAATTGGCTTATTCACTGGCTGGCGCATCTTGTTGGCATGGCGTTGCACCAGGTCAACATTCACCCTTAGTTCTTTATCAGAATCGTCAAAAAGAGGAATCAGTTCATCGCCGAATAAAACATGTTGATTCAGTGGAACCGGTCTGACTTCAGAGACAATAACTGTGGTTCCGCCTTGAACTTCATCAAGCCAAGCACCAAACTCCTCAGCGTTTGAAACAGTCGCGCTCAGAGAAACTACCTTTACATCTTTAGGTAAGTGAAGGATTACTTCCTCCCATACCGCTCCCCTAAAGCGATCAGCTAGGTAGTGGACCTCATCCATTACTACATAGCCAAGGCTGATAAGTGAGTTGGAGTTCGCATAAATCATGTTGCGCAATACTTCAGTAGTCATCACTAGTATCTGCGCATCTGAGTTGATGTTTGTGTCACCGGTCAGAAGTCCAACTCGCTCCGCACCATATCTAGCTTTTAGTTCCGAGTACTTCTGATTACTCAAAGCCTTAATAGGTGTTGTATAGAAAACCTTTAGATCTTTTTCAACAGCCAAATGAATAGCAAATTCACCAACTATTGTTTTACCAGCGCCAGTTGGAGCTGCTACTAATACACCTTGACCTTCAGCAAGTGCCTGACAGGCTTTCTCCTGGAAATCATCTAAAGGAAACTTGATGATTTTTCGGAAGCTCTCCAAACTTGGATGAACTTTATTCTTTTTGGCTTTAGCGAATCTTTCTGCTGGAGTTAGTTCTTTCTCCATTAGGAGATTTCTTCGGGTTTGTAATCAGCAGCTAAGTCAGTTGAACTAAGCGCGTTTTTGGCCTTCATTGCTCTTCGCTTATCGTTGGCAAGAGCAATAGCTGCAGAGAGGTAGTAGAAAACCAGCAGTGGAATCATAAGTAAGAACATTGATATCGGATCAGATACCGGTGTAGCCAATGCTCCGATAAGTGAAATCAAGAACACGGCAGGTCGCCAACCCTTAAGAATGCCCCTGCCACTTAGTGTGCCTACCGCATTTAGCAAAACCAAAATCGCTGGCAGCACGAATGCTAAACCGAAGACTAATAAGACACGAACTGTGAATAGAACATATTCGGAAGCATTGATCACGTTCGAGCTACCCTCAGGTGTGAATCCAAGAAGGGATCTAACAAACCCTGGGAAAAGCCACCAACCAAAATATGCACCTCCAAGAAAGAGAGGTGTACTAGTCAGTGCGAAGGCAACGGTGTACTTACGCTCGCGCTTTTTGAAAGCTGGGGCAACAAAGGCCCAAATTTGATAAAGCCAGAAGGGGCTAGTTATGAATAGACCTATAAAGAAAGCCACTTGAAAATGTAAATCGAATGCTGAAACCACAGAGCCAAAGTTGACTGTTGCATTCACGTTGGCTTCTTCAGCAACTCGAATGATAGGTTTTTGCAGTTCGGCAAAAACATAGTCGAATAGCTGCCAACCAGCTAGGGTTCCAGCGAGTATGGCAAAAGCAGATCGAAAGAGTCTTTTTCGTAACTCACGGAGGTGCCCCGAGAGTTTCATCCTCTTATCGGGGTTGCGGCGAAGAGCCATTAGTCGTTTTTAGGTTGTTCTTTCTCAGAACTAGCCTTCTTGTCCTCTTCGCGCTCGTCACCCATTTGCTTCATTTCCTTACGGAAAATACGCATTGATTCACCAAGACTCTTAGCAAATGATGGAAGCTTTGGAGCACCCCAAATGATTAGGACAACAAGGATGATGAAACCTAAGTGCCAGCCTTCTAAACGCATAAATCAAACCTTACTTTTTTGGATTACGGTCTTTGGAACCAGTGTTCTCAAGCCTACGCTGTCTCTCCAACCTAGAGCGTTTGAGGCCACTAACTTCAATCTTAAGGGTTTTTGACTTCTGATTGATGGGGTCAAGCGATCGATTCACCCTTATTGCCGAATTTCTCAGTTTCAGCCCAACAATGGCAAGAGCTACCAAGATAGCAAGCGTGAGAAATCCGTATAAAACCCAAAGAAAAGTTGCCATTTACTCGGCGTCCTTAGGAGTAGTTGAGGTTGACTCCCCTAAAGCATTTAGAGCGAAGTCTCTAACAGCTGTTCTGGCGGTTTCTGGGGCTATTACTCGTGCTGCTCCCCCGAATCGAGCTATAACTCTTCCTAGGTTTCTAACATCGCCTACTTGAATTTTGAATCGTTTGACAGTCTTGCTCACATTTTCAGGCTCTTCAACAGGTTTGAAGTCAAAGATGAGTGAGTATGCTTCTGGATCAACTTCCAAGGTTACGACGGTGTCGGTTTCGGCTGCCGTATAAATCTCGTCAACAAGTTCCGCTTCAAGTGCTGCCTTGCTTATTGGAATCTGGGTCGGCAGTGCATTTCTCATTCGGTCTAACCTGAAAGACCTAACTCCTAGGTTGATTGGACACCAAGCTCTTAGATAAAACACTTCCCCTTGAGCATCAATTCGCAAAGGCTCCATAACGCGATTAAGTGTTGTTTCACCTTTCAGGTTTAGATAATCGCAGGTGATACTTACCCCTGCTGCGATTGCATCCCTAAGTGTGACTAGATCGCTGTCTCTAAAGCCGCCCTCTATTAGTACGGTCTCTTTTTTATCAGAGTGTGACCCTAAGGCAAGAATTCTTTTGAGTTCTTCAATTTCCGCGTTATCAACAAGTCCAGGAAGAGAACCTAGATACACAAGCCCTGCTGACAATGCTGATGCTTGTCTAGAAGAGAGCCTTGGCACTTCATCAATAGCCTGGTTGAATGTGTACTGAATTGAAACGTAGCCATCTTTGAGATCATCAGAATTCACATAGTAAGAACCATCTTGATTTGATTTCATTAAATCAGTGAAGCTAATCATTCTGATGGCCTTGATTAGTTCCTTTTTAGGAACTTTGAAGTGTTCAATTAATTCTTCTACCGTGTACTCAGTTCCATCTACTAAAAATCCAGTCAAGGCAAGCATTAGATTGAAACGGTCGGTATCGTCAAACTTGTTTTGTTCAGCCATGCGCGTCAGCAACCTTTCTGAATCCGTCGCTAACAAGCTCAGAAAGCTTCTTCGGTTCCAGCACTTCAATCTGGTCTGCGTATTCACGCAGTTGCTCGGCAAGCACAAAGACGTCATGGTAGTTCATTTTGTGGATTGTGTCTTTTTTGTTAGGAACTAAATCCAGCTCATATCTGAACCAAGCTTCACTGCCAGGGGTAATGCTCAAAACTGCTTCTTGGCTCTTGGCATGCTTGTTCAAAGCTTCTACAGCCTCATCCAAAACACTTTGTTCGGGGGCATCAAATGTAAGCGGACTCTTTTTGGAATCTAAGACTTGGGTAACCGGGCTCACGATACGTCGCAGCATGAAGTTACGAGCTTCTTCTCTATACTCGTCATACCCAAGAACTAGCCACTGGCCAGCTATCGATCTCAAAACCCAAGGCTCTACTGTGCGAGTTTTGATTTCACCAGTCTCTGGGTTTCGGTAATCAAAATTGACAGTTATGTTTTCAGCTACTGCAAACTCCAACTCTTTGTGGCTTGGCTCAAAGGCTTGAATCTTTGGAGAGATTCCGATGATGTCTGACGAGCTTCCAACAACACCTAAAGCTCGTAGCTTGGTGATTCCTCGGCTAGCTTCTGTCGATAGTGAACCTCCAGCCCAGGCTTGAGCTGCGAGGTTCAGAAGAGCAAGTTGTCTAGGCGTTAGTTTGATGTTGGTGGGCCAAGAAAAGTTTTCTCTTTTAATCCAATACTTATAAACCTGATTATTGTCATCTTCAACTTCAGGAATTTCTCCATCTATTATGATTCCAAGTTGTCTAAGCGAGGCCTTGTCTCTCTCAAACTTTTTATCTAACGTTGGATTGGCTTTTCCAGGCACATAATCATCGTCGTAACCACGAACGGTTTCAAGTATCTGACTCTTGGTCAGCCCTTCTTTTGCATACAAAAGGACGCACGTCAGATTGAACAGACGCTCCGGTTTACCGAGATCGAAATCGTCTTCCTGTTTCGAAGCCATTAATCCCCTTGAGTTACTTGTTGATACCTAGAACGTCAATGACGAAAATCAAAGTCGCGTTAGGCGGAATAGATCCCTGGCCGCTTTCTCCATAAGCATCTGAAGGCGGCATCACGGCGATAACCTGCGAACCAACTGTTACTCCTTCGAGTGCTTTGACAAAGCCTGGAATCAAGTTATCTGTTGAAAGAGTAAAGGTAGAAGGGCTTGCCGGGGTTTGTGCATCTCGGGCTAGCCAAGAAGAGTCAAACGGATCACCAATGCTTTCAGACCAAACCCAACCAACATAGTGAACTGTTATGGAGTCTTTTACCTTCACAACTTCACCTCGGCCAGTAATCAGAGTTGATCGTTTGAACTCTGTTGGCGCTGAGAAATTCGGCTGAACAATACCTGGCTGGTTAGTCTTCGGAGCTAACACCACTGAAGGGAAACCTGATTCTGCTGAATTAGCCGAACCGTTAGCGTGAGGAAGGTAAACCTTTCTCAACTCAAGAACAAAAAGTGAACCCTCTGGATCAGCATCAGATGCAGGCAGTGCAAAAGCAACAACTGACCCTTGCTTTACGCCAGTTAGTGCATCGCAGTAAGCCTTTGTGTCGGTTGAATTAAAGACTTGAGAGGCTGAATCGGTACCATCAAACTTGTTTGCTGCTAATTGCTTTCCGGTAGTCGAAGAGAAAACTGCGTAGTCGATAGTAACTAGCTGATTGCCAGTGAAAGTTGGGCCACTGCCTTCTGTAACAATCTTGCTCTGAGAAGTTTTGATGTTAGCCAGAGCTGACTTCACTGTGCCACCAGGTTCAGCTGTTGCGAACTCAACTGTTGGAACTGTGTTCTTTTTAGCTGTTACCTTGACTGAATCAATCTCAGCTCCACCTTTATAGGTTTCACATGCTTTCGATAAACCATCGAAAGCTTGCACATCTGGGGTGCCTGAAGACATACAGCCGGATAGTGAAACTGCAAGGGCTGAAGAGATTAGAAGGGCGGTAATTTTTGACACAGGTAACTACTTTCTATGGATTCGCTTTAGTTTACTCGGCGTTTTCGTCAAATCCCTTAAGTGTTGCCTCTGCTGCATTTTGGGCAGATCGCAAGGATTTCCTGAGCTTCTTCTCACTTATGGATCTCTCCCCCACATGCTCTGGGTTCCATACTGCTAAGTCTTCATCTTCAAACTCTGGCTTATTGCGTCTACTGAAGCTCGGTAGCACTGCTCCAGGGGCCAAACGTCTAGCAGTTAAAAGGAATCCAGTATGCCCACCCATTCTGTGCTCAGGTCTGACTGCTAGACCCTGCAAGTGCCAACCTCTAACCAAGGATTCGAAGGCTTCTGGTTCTGCATAGAGTTCAGATGCTCTAATTTCCTCTGCAACCCGAGAGAGCTGAGTAACTGTGGCGACATAGCAAATAATTACGCCACCTGGGGCTAAAGCCTTCGAGACCTGCTCAATACATTCCCAGGGAGCGAGCATGTCTAGTACAACTCGATCCACTGAACCTGCCTCAACGTGTTTTTCAAGTTCGAGTTCCAGACTGCCGATGCGCACATCCCAGTTGGTTGGTTCATAACCAAAATGTGTACTCACATTTGCCTTAGCAATTTCAGCGAATTCACCTCTTCTCTCGAATGAGGTTAGGTGTCCTTCTGAACCAATGGCACGAAGCAGATACATACTCAAAGCACCTGAGCCAACGCCAGCTTCAACTACTCGCGCGCCTGGGAAAATGTCTCCCATCGTGACGATGCTTGCCGCATCCTTTGGATAAACAATCGCTGCGCCTCTTGGCATAGACAGCACAAAGTCAGTCAGCAGTGGTCTTAGTGCTAGGTACTCAACTCCTGCTTGATTGGAAATAACTGAACCATCTGGCTTGCCAATGATTTCATCGTGCATGATGTCTCCGCGGTGGGTTCCAAATCTTGCACCGGCAACCAAGGTAATAGTGTTCAGTCTCCCCTTTGGTCCAGTAAGTTGCACTCTTTCACCAGCGACAAATGGCCCGCGATGCTTTCTTGGCTTGTCGCTCATTTGATTAACTTTCTCAACTGCTTGTAAGTCACGCCTTCTAAAGTCGGCCAAAGAGTTCGGCCAGCTTTTTCCGGTATGGAAATGACATTTGGTATACCTATGGCATATGTGCCTGCAGCTTCTGCTGAGGCTAATCCTGTGGAGGAATCTTCGAATGCAATACAGTCCTTAGGAGCAAAGCCTAAAAGTGCAGCGGCCTTCTCATAAGGTTCGGGATGGGGCTTGCCACGGGTGACATCATCGCCAGCCACAATCACATCGAAAGCCTCGAAAGGTATTGCATCAACTACCTGCTGAGCCATTCTGTGCAAAGACATTGTCACTAGGGCTGTCTTGACATTGTGCTTCTTTAGATCAAGTAAGAGCTCTTTAACCCCTGGTCGCCAAGGGATAACCCGGGCTAATTTGCCCTGCACCTCATTTGTGAGCCTGGTTACTATTTCATGGGTTTCAAGTGGGATATTGGCTCGGTCCTTCAAGACCTGAGAAGACTGATCTAGGCTCATCCCGACGATGCCAAGCCCGTCCTCATGAGTCCAAGTTCCCTGATGCTCCGCAGCCAAAGCTTGCTCGCTAGCCATCCAATATGGCTCTGAGTCAATCAGCGTGCCATCCATGTCAAACAGCACGGCAAAGGTAGGTTTACGTCCAAGCATTATGTGAAAAGTCTAATCGGCTGTTATGAATTAGAGTTCTTATGACTCTTGAAGTGAAATGGTGAATGATTGAACGAGACCTCTAACATCTTCAGCGGCCGGGTACTAATTATTGCTCTGGACGGTTGGACAGACGCAGGCATGGCTTCTACTGGGGCGCTTTCCTATATAAAAGAGAAGTTAGCATCTGAACTTCTTTTGGCTTTAGATGATCAAGACTATTTCGACCTTCTAAGACAGCGTCCAATAATCGTGCTTGATGAGCATGGTGAACGCGATTTCATTTGGCCAAGCATCGAACTTTTTGGTCCAGGACCTAAAACTCTGGTTCAAGAAAAAGACTTGAGCCTTTTCTTCCTGACTGGGCAAGAGCCTGCACTACAGTGGCAGTTTTTGATAACAGAGCTTCTAGAGATTATCGAAGATCGAGATATTCAGTCGGTAATCATGCTGGGTTCTCTTGCTGCTGAAACTCCGCACTCAAGACAAATCAAGATCTACAAGAACAGTCAGACTGCCTCAGTTAGAAATGCTTTAGGTATTGAAAGAAGTAACTATGACGGCAGAGCAGGATTTATGTCTGTACTTGGTCACGCAATAGAAAAAGCAGGCATCCCTACCATCTCTATCTGGGCTCAGGTTCCCCACTACGTGGCCTCGATGCCTTCACCCAAAGCAGCACTTGCACTGGTCAATGACTTAGAGATTATGCTCGGCTTCACAGTGGATCACAAAGAGATACTTGAATCTGCTTTTGAATGGGAAAGATCTGTTGACAGCTTTGCTGAAGGTGATGAAGACCTACTCAATTACATCGCTGGATTAGAGCGCAGTCGTGACGAAGCAGAAGCTGAACAAATGACGACGGACCAATTGGCTTTAGAGTTTGAAAAGTTTTTGAGACAAAACGAAGGTGAAGCTGGTCCTCCACAGTACTAAGCTGTAATCCAACCATTACTGAGCATTATCAGCAGGGCTACCCCAACTACCAAACGCCAAATAACAAAGGGCATAAAAGAGCCCTTGTTTAGATACTTGAGTAATACAGCGATGACTATGTATCCAACAATGAATGATGTAACAGTAGCGATGATGGTTCCAGTTAGCGCAGCAGAATCTAGGTATTGATAGCTGTCTTTGAACTCAATTAGTCCGCTTGCTAGTACAGCAGGTATACCAATTAGAAAGCTAAACCTTGCTGCAGCTGCTCTGGTGAAACCAGCGAACAGACCGAAGCTAATGCTGGCACCAGATCTTGATACGCCTGGGATCACAGCCAGTGCCTGGCTAAGTCCAAAACCAAGTGCGGTGTTGAAGTTCATCTCTTTCACAAGCTTCTCTTTGCGACCGTACTTGTCTGCTAAATACAAAATGAAAGCAAACAAAATCATCGTAAAAGCTACTACCCAAAGGGTTCGAACTGTTTCTTGAATGAAGGTTCGAAGCATGTACCCGATTAGACCAACTGGTATTGACGCAAGAATTACCAACCATGCCATTTTGTAATCAGCATTGTCGCGTGCCTTGGGATTAAACAAACCCCTGAACCAAGCAAGTACGAGTCTCGAGATATCTTTTGCAAAGTAAATGAGAACTGCTGCTTCAGTGCCGAGTTGAATAGTGGCGATAAATGCAGTGGTTGCTGAATTCTTGTCGGATAGACCTTTGACTTGCATCAGCTCAGAGAAGATTTGAACGTGAGCGCTAGATGAGACAGGTAAGAACTCTGTAAGACCTTGGATAAGTCCAAGAATTATTGCTTCAAATAAACTCATGACCAGTCGTCATCATCTTCTGCTAACTCCATAGGAAGAATCTCACCGAACTGATCAGAGACGGCCTCTTCATAATCTAGAAAGGCAGTCTTCAAATGCTCATACGTTGCTATAACCGCTGGGTCATCACTACCTCGACCTGTTGAGATCGCTTCGTAATGTCTTTCTAATGCAGCTACCAAACTGTTTAGAGAGTTGCGCGCGTTTTGAGCCATAGGTCAAAACTACTCCTGGTTTAGATAAATGTGAGTAAATTCCAGCAAAAGTGTTTTCAGGTATTCGTAGTAACATTTAGAACTGGTGCTCAATCATGAGCATCCAACCTTAGGTCCGGGTGGCGAAATGGTAGACGCGCTAGCTTGAGGTGCTAGTCCTCGCAAGGGGGTAGGGGTTCAAGTCCCCTTTCGGACACGTAGTTTGAGACAGCTACCTCAGAGCCCTGATATTTGATATCGGGGCTCTGTTTTTGTCGGTGGACAAACCTTTTGTTTTCAGGGTGGAAAGGTATTATAAAGACATAAACGCTTTGGAGGGAATGATGCGTCAAATAAAAACACTGGCATTGTTTGGCTTTCTTCTAATGCTTACAGGTGCTGGATATGCTCAAGCCTCAACTCCCCCAAGTAGCTATGTTTCGTTGCTAATTCAAGAAACAGGCGGATACACGACACAAGAATGGGCTTTCTCGAGAACACCAGCTGTTTTGTATAGTGATGGTCTTTTAATTGTTCCTCAGCGAATCCAGACTCTAAGGTACCCAGGTCAATTTGTTTCCAGTTTTCAACAGAAGCGAGAGCCAGCCTCTGTTCAAAGATTTTTAGCTGCAGCACAAAAGCTACATCTAACTGATCCAAAATTCGACTGGGGCACAACCTGGATAGTAGATGTTCCTGACACAACCTTTGTTACCCAAATCTCCCCTAAAGCACCGCAAACCAGGATGTCTATCTATGCTCTTGGATTTGACCAAGACGCCACTCCTAAATCAAAACTTGATGCACGTCGTGCTGCTTCAAAGTTCAAAGACCAGGTGGAATCATTTAGCTCTGAGTTCATGTGGACTAAATCGAGACCAACTATTTGGAAACCAACCAAATGGCTTTACATGGCATCTGAATCAAAGAGTGATCCACTAATGAACCTCCACAAATGGGTAGGTTCAGCTCCACTCAAATGGCCCCCTTCATGCGTTGCAATGACTGCAGCGGAGAACAGTAAGTTCAACTCCTTGTTACCCAAATTGAATGAAGCATCGAGGTTTAGTTCAAATGGAAAGATATGGCGTGTGACTGTTAGGCCGCTATTCCCTCATGAAACAGGTTGCCAGTCAATAATCAATTAGTTCAAGTTGTAAACTGATAAACAATGTCTCAACTTGAAAATCCCAATCTTTCAGATGCTGCCCACTATTCAATCGAGGTGGCTCGTGAGCGCATTGTCGGCAAAAGACTCTTAGTTCTAACTGGAGCAGGACTTAGCACAGATTCTGGAATCCCTGACTATCGAGGTCAAGGTCGGGTTGCTAAGCATCCGATGACCTATGACACTTTTATGGCTTCTACTGAAGCTCAGCAAAGGTATTGGGCTAGAAGTTATGTTGGTTGGTCACGCATCGCTTCAGCTTTACCTAATGATGGACACAAAGCTCTTGCAAAAGCTGAGCAACAGGGCAAGCTCAGCACACTGGTAACGCAAAACGTAGACGGCTTGCATCAAGAAGCTGGCAGTAAGTCAGTTATTGATCTGCACGGCAGGCTTGATCGAGTTGTTTGCATGGGATGCAGAGCTGCTATCTCGAGACTCGAAATGGGTACCCTTTTGCAAGAGCTCAACCCTGGTCTCCAAAAAGATGAGAATGTCGAATTCTCTCCTGACGGCGATGCTGAAATTGCAGGAACTGAAAACTTCGTGGTGCCAAGTTGCAGCAAGTGCAATGGAGTTTATAAACCTGATGTGGTTTTCTTTGGAGAGTCCGTACCAGTGCAGAGAGTTGAGCAAGCACTAGCTAGCCTTGCAGATTCAGATGTGCTTCTAGTTGCAGGGACCTCGCTAACCGTTAACTCAGGATTTAGATTCGCCAAACAGGCAGCTAAATCGGGAAAGCCAGTGATTATCGTAAACATCGGTCCAACACGAGCAGATGTTTTAGCAAATGCAAAAATCGAAGCCAATACATCATGGGCTCTAGAGAGGCTTTTAGTTGACTGAAACTATTCTTGGCTTACTGCGTCACGGTCAGACAGACTGGAACATCGATCTTAGATTGCAGGGCTCAACAGATATTCCACTTAATGAAACAGGCAAAGCGCAAGCTCTAGCTGCAGCGCAACATCTGAACCCAGAGAACTGGGATGTGATTATTACCTCCCCCCTATCTAGAGCTCGCGACACTGCAGCAATTGTGGCTGATGCTCTGGGTATGCAGGTAGTGATTGTTCCTGAACTTATAGAACGCTCTTTCGGTGCAGCAGAAGGCATGGACCATGCTTCTTGGCGCAAGCTTTATGAAAGCCATGTGCCTATTGAAGGGCTTGAATCTTTAGAAGATCTAAAGGCACGTACTCTCCTTCTACTTGATTTGATCGCCAATGAATACTCAGGGCAACGAGTTTTAGCTGTATCGCACGGTGCTTTCATTAGAAAAGTTTTAAACATCGTAACCGAAGGTGAACTACCTCGCGACGGTGAACGCCTAAGCAATGCCTCATTGAATAGGTTTATGCACGCCGACGGTCTATGGACGATTAGCGATTATCGCCCAGAGTCTCTAGGAATCTAATTTCTTGAAAGCCTCAAGCAAAGCTTCTGCTGAATTGTTCCAGTCAAACGTGTTGGCCTTAGTAATTGAACTCTTTGACTTCTTCAACCATTTAGATTGGTCCTCTAAACTTTTCACTGCCTGAGCATATTCTTGTGGCGAATCGGGGCTGAAATAGGTGCCTGCATCTCCAGCTACCTCTGAAAAAATATCTAATTTAGATACCACCACCGGCGTTCCAAATTGCATTGCCTCGACTAGTGGAATACCAAAACCTTCATCCTTGCTAGCTGATACCAGAGCAAATGCAGAAGAAAGCAGTTCTTTATACTCCTGATCTGAAACACCTTCATGAAAGACCAGCTCTGCCCCGCTGTTAGCGGCTAGTTCTGCAAGCTGCGCTTTCCTTACAGGAGCTATCTTGCTAAGTAGATGCAACGTATACCCAGGTAGAAGACCTGCACCCCTTACCAATGTTTCAACGTTCTTATATGGCATGAAAGAACCGATGTATAGCAAGTCTTTTGATTTTGGGAATGCTCTTGGCGCAACAGCGCTGGACTTTTCTGGAGCGTTGTATACAACGGTTACCGGTCGTTTGGTGAGTCGGTGGTCTTGAATCAACGACTTTGTTGTGTTTGAAACAGTAGCCACGGCATCTGCTCTATTTAGCAACCAACGTTGCGGTTGGTAACTCAGATGATATAGACGCCAAACTCCCCTAATCAAGAGGTTCAAATCCTGAGGTGGTCTGCGATGGCGGTAATAGATCAAATCGTGCAGGGTAAGAATCAACTTGTACTTACGACCAAAGCTACCCATGATTTGCATTGGTGAAAACACATGTGTTGCGCCAACTCGATTTAGTTTTCTTGCTATAAAGAATTCAGTAAAGGATTGGGGGTTGTTTAGCACTATGTACTCGACATGTTTTGGGAGTGATTCCAATTGGCGTAGGTCGTGAATAATTGCTACTACCCTGATCTTCACTACTAAGGCTTTGATGAGTTCTGCACTGAATCTGCTAATTCCATCGTGACGGTCAATCCTGATGAATCTCGCATCAAAGTGCAGAGTTTCAAACATTAGATTGACTTCGCTAAGAAGTTATTCATTACGTTTACCGCCTCTTGAGCTGCCTCGTAGTGAACCAGATGACCACAACCTTTGATTTCGTAGACTTCAGCATTGGGCATTGATTTGGCTAATTCCACAACTTTGTATACAGGTGTAATCTCATCCATGTTTGCTGCGATCATCAAGACAGGTTTAGTTATCTTCTCGACATAAGGTGTTACCACATTGCTTGTGGAGGCTACATAACATTCCCAAAGAACCTGCGAGTTAGCAAAACTATTGAAGTGAGCGCGGTGTTGCAACTTGACCCACTTTCTAAGCGCTTTGCTCTTGGACTTAGTAGTGAAAGCAGACATCGAATCAACCAAGAGATAAGTTTTTGCCATGCGAGTTCCGATGCTCTCGGGCATTAGGTGAGCAACCCAGTAGTAAAAGTTTACGAACTTAAGCAGGAACTTGGAGATGCCAACAACCTTGCCACCACCAACTGGGTTCAACATAATGATGCACTCGAAAAGGTCATTTTGAGAATCACATGCGCTAATTACTAAAGTTCCAAATGAATGCCCCACTGCTATCGGTTTTTCTAGGTTGATAGCAGCAATGAAGTTTTCTAGCCAAGCGGAATATGCCTCTAAGTTGTGCAATTGATTCAGTGGCTGCGAAAGTCCGAACCCTGGTAAGTCAGGAGCATATACGTTGAAGTCAGTGAGACCACCTGCAAATGCTTCTAGGCCGTGGTGATCCCCGCGATAGCCATGAACCAGGACTATGTTTTTTGCTTTATCTGGAGAAGAAGTTGAAGCTGGGTAGAACCAATAGCTAGTGATACGCGAGTTGACGGAAACGCTCTTTGCCTCTGCCCTAGATTGAGCGTCTGCCATCAATTGAGAGGACGTTTTCATTTTCACTTCCATTGCGTAATTCTCTAGTTCAATTCTAACCAGCCCAGTCAAGACATTGAAGTGCTGGCCTATCGGCCAATGTCAGTTACGGCAAGTAGTCTTTTGCTGTGAATGACTCTAAGAACAAACTTCAACTACCTGAATGGCTAGGAACGATTGCTGTATTTGATACAGAGACAACTGGGCTAAACCTTGCTCAGGATCGCATCGTAACTGCCGCGCTGCACCGCATGACTGCAAACGGTGAGATTCTTCCTGGCGGACATGACTGGGTATTGAATCCAGGCATACCTATTCCAGAGATTGCCAGCAAAGTACATGGTTTCTATGACAAGGACGTCCAATCGGCAATGCCAGCTTCGGTAGGTGTTCCAGAGATAGTCAATGCGATAGCAGCTTGCTTTGCAGAGGGCATACCTGTGCTGGCCTACAACGCGGCTTACGACTTCACAATTCTTCACTATGAAGCGCTTCGCAATAATGTTGCTCCGCTAACTTTTGGCACTGTTATCGATCCGCTTGTAATTGATAAAACAATTGATAAGTATCGCAAAGGCAAGAGAAATCTCGTCTCAGCATCTGAGAGGTACCAAGTTGAACTCATAGCTGCACACACCGCCAAAGACGATGCAGTTGCCGCAGGTCATGTTGGCTTGGCAATGTTGAGGTATTTCCTGGCTCAAGATAAGCCAGTGGTACCTTTTCCAGATTCTGCGCAAAGTCTCCACGAGCAACAGGCCAAATGGGCTGATGAAATTGAAGCTAGTTACGCCAAATGGCGTCAAACTGATGTGCCGGATTACAAGCCGGTGTTTGGCTGGCCAGTCAAAGATCTGAGTTAAAGAAAAATGGACCTCGATGAGGTCCATTTTCTTTTGGTATCAGATTAGTTCTGAGTACCGAAGTTCTTGTATCTAGCGTTGAAGCGCTCAACACGACCTGCTGAGTCCATGATTCTCTGCTTACCTGTGTAGAACGGGTGAGACTCTGAAGAGATTTCAACGTCGAATACTGGGTAAGAGTTGCCATCTTCCCATTCAATTGTCTTGTTGCTTGTGACAGTTGAACGAGTAAGGAACGCAACACCAGATGCTAGGTCACGGAATACGACTGTCTCGTACTTTGGGTGGATATCAGCCTTCATAAGAAAACTCTTTCAATTCAAAAGGGATGTAGTGCTCTTGGGCACTTGGATAAGACTACACCAAAGATGAGCCAGTTCGCCAGTAGCTATTTGGCTCTAACAGCGAATCTTCCGCCTTGAAAGGCCACTTCTAAGGGCAAACCG
>Ga0304730_1001113_pt1 | contig 21001 bp, 14 predicted proteins | sample M_130628_MF_Meta_FD_190474 | JGI IMG/M metagenome (GOLD analysis project Ga0304730, IMG submission 190474) | Freshwater microbial communities from Lake Montjoie, Canada to study carbon cycling - M_130628_MF_MetaG (v2) (version 2) | ecosystem: Environmental > Aquatic > Freshwater > Lake | place...
CCAGAAGAAGAATTAGTAAGTGATATAATGCAGTTAATGAATGTATTTGTTGCTCGAATGAATGGATTGAGAAAATACAAAAAAAATAAAGAAAAAATAGAAAATGATACAGATTCAGATATCTAGAAGATTAAAAATCGTATAATAATTATCAAGAAATATAAAGTTTTTAGCAACTAGTTGCAACCCCATATAATATAATATATTATTGTTAAAATATAAATGGACACACGAATAAAATGTATAAAACTATTAAACATATCTAAAAAAAGTCCTATTTTACATTACAAATTTATAAAATACAAATTATTGTATTATGACTATCTATATGATATTTCAAACAATTATAATATGTTAAATATAAAAAACATAAATTTTATTACTAGTTATGATATAAACATATATATTACAAGTTTGTTAGATACATATTCATCTAATGAAACACTTATAAGACAATTTATTGTTGATTTTAATAGACAAACAATATATGTTAATAATGTTTTGATAAATGATTATAAAACATTTATTAAAACTATAGGTAAATACAATAGAATATTAACTTTTAAAAAACAGATTAGTTTATTAATTTTGTCTATTGCTTTATCTTGTCAATCATCTTTTTACATACAATATAAACATATATATGATAAAATTAATATGATGCATTTAAAAAATAAATTAACAGAATATATACACGTAGTAGATTATAAAGAGAAAAATATTATACGGTTTTATGTTGATGATAACATATTTAAATGTTCTCTAACTGCTTTTCATCAAATAATGGATACTGAGAATGTTAAAACAATATATACTTATCAGTCTGAAACGTTATTTGACAGTAATATAGATAACTGTCTTTTTATTTATAATAATCGATAAAAATTGATAAAACTATTCTATGATATTTTTTATTAGTATATCTAATAAAAATAATTTATTTTTTAACAATGGATTTGATTTGGAAAGAGAGCAACAAACATTTTGATATTTCATTGTCTGTAAAAGATGATACATTATATATAGATGATGTAACAATAACTAAAAAAAGAAAAGGTTCATTTACAAAATTTCTTAATTATATAATGAACGAATTACACAAAATAAACCATATAGTTATAGTTGCTGTTGGAACATTAGAAATGCACAGACTTATGGATAAAATGAAATATACAAAAATAAATGAAGTAAATATAAATATCAATAATACAGATTTTATGATATGTGATTATATTTGGACAAGAACTATATATAGATCTAGATCTAGAATAAATATAAACACATAACAATATATTTTTTTATTATGTTAAAATTTATAGACAGTGATAATTATGATCCTCTAAATTGTAAAAATTCATATACAAAGGAACGTGATAATAAAGTTTTAGAAAATGTATCAGATACAGTTTTAGAAAATGTTTTAATAAAAGTTTTTACACACGACCTTAAAATTGTACACGAGGAACGTTTCATTCATGATTTAACAACATTAAGTAATGTACGAAAAATAATGCTTGACAATCCTAAAGAAACTTTTACTGCACAAATCGTCGCGAATAATTTGATAACAATTGATAAATCATTTGACAAACTATATATAAATACTTTAGTATATATTGCTGATGTTTTTGATATAACTGTTTTTGGAGGAACTGTTTATGATAGTATATTTACCAAAAATATGATGACATTAAAAGATTTCAAAAAAATTAATCCTAATAAAAAACCTATATGTGTTGATTTAACACATATTATAAAAAAAACAGAGAAACTTGATTCATCTATTCTGATATTTTCACATTTTGGAGACAATCAGTTTTTAGAAACAAATAAAAATGATTGGTCATTATATAAAAGAAGTTTTTCAAATGAAAAAAAAGAATTTGAAATTAGTAGTAGTATATTGATAGATAAAATAAATGAAATAGATGATGATACAAGATATACATATGATATTGCACATCTTTGTATATATATTAATGAGTTGATAAACATAGGTTATATTCATATTGAATTATATGTAAAATACGAATTGGATACACAGAATCTGTTATATATAGAATTGAACAATATATGTATCAAAAAAGACATTGGTATTATTTATCAAAAAAATAAGATTATTGTCAGTAGTTAATAAAAATATTAAATAACTATTCTGGTGGCCCATTAGATGCCATCATTGATAAATCCATATAATTTTTTGGGTCTGGATTTATACATCTATAATTATTAGGTAAACTGTTATCGATGTATTTACTTATGTCAAATTTTTGTACATTTCTTTTAGTTCCTTTCAATAATGGTTGATAAATATTTAATGTTTTAACATAGTGTGTGTTTTCTTTTAATTGTCTACCTAACATATCTGTATTTTCGTAATTTCTATAACCATTTACATTATTATTATGATTATTATTATTATGATTATTATTATGATCATTATTATTATTGTTATTATTCAATAATATCAATATAATAACAAATAATAACAATAATAGTATAATATTTTCAATCATATTTATATTAATACAATTATAAAATATATATAAATGTATTAATATATAATGACTAAACCATCGATTATAAAAATTACACTGTATCATTGGGACAAATGTGGATATTGTATTGAATATCTAGATGAAAATGCAAATCAAGGTTGGAAGAAAATGTGTAAGTATCACAAAAAAACACCTAGTGGTAATGTTTTAGAGTATGAAGAAATAGAACAAACAAATATGGATCCTAAATACAAAGATTTAATTAGTAGCTTTCCAACAATACTTATAAAAATTGATGGAGAAGAATACAAATATACAGGTGAAAGAATTATTGATTCTATTTTAAAAACAGTTGATAATTGTGTAAATAAACAAGAGGGTGAGTATAAACCATTAATAGAAAGAAATATTTCAGGTGGTGGTAGAAAGAAAACAAAGAAATCAAAAAAAACAAAAACGTTAAAATCACTTATTGAACATAACATTCTAGATGACATTAAAGGATATGATTATGATATGTATAATCATAATAATGTTTTATCCGGAGGTAAAAATATTAAATCTCTTACAAAAGACCTTAATATAGAAGATATTGAATATTCATATACCATATAAAAAAATTGAATTATATAGTATATGAATAATAAAACAATATAAAGATAAAAATCAATTATAAATTATCAAAATGTCCAAAACTCTCAAGACCAAGATTGTTAAGAATAAGGAACCTGTATCTAAAGATATTTCTAATGAAACTTCTAAAGATACTTCTAATGAAACTTCTAAAGATACTTCCAAAAAAACTTCTAAAAAAACTTCTAAAAAAGTGTCAAAAGAAGATAATGTTGCAGATAAAAAACCACGTAATAACTTCAAAGAAGGTATTATGTTCATTTACCATAGTATCGGACAGACTAAGTCAAGTATTGTTTTAAGACCTGTCAGACCAGATAGAACACCTAAAGCAGAATATGATGATTTATATAAAAAGTCTTATGGTAAATATGTAAAAATTAATGTTATTAAATGTGAAAATGCTGAAAAGACATTAAAAGATTTTTATGTTTCTGCTAAAAAATCAGGTTATAAATTTGATGAAGAATGTGGTATTATCGTTGCATCAGTAAATAATGTCAGTAAAATCTTAAAAGAACTAGATGGAACTGCCAACATTGTTACACGTGTTAAGGATATGGATATTGACCCAGAAAAACCATTGAAAAAAGTTAAAGAACCCAAAGGTAGCAAAGATGGAAATGATACAGAAGTTGTAGATGATGAAAATAATAAAGAAGAAGATGATGATCAAGATAAAGAACAAGATCAAGATCAAGAAGAAGAAAGTGATGCTTTCTTTTCTGAAAATAATGAAGATACTTTCAAAGAAACTTCTAAAGAAACTTCTAAAGAAACTTCTAAAGAAACTTCTAAAAAGACACCTATCAAAAAGGCACCAACTAAAAAACCTGTTAAAAAATCATAATTTTATTTATAAAAAAATGAATATTAAATATTTTACAATTTATATAAATTATAAAGTAAAAATCATTTATAAAAATGTCTAAACGTCGACAACTTTCACAGAAAGAAATATTGTTTCTAGTAGAGTCACAAAATGGTAAATGTGCAAATTATCCAGACAAGAAAGAACAGAATGGTATGAAAGGATACTTATGTCCATTATATGAATCAGAAAGATTGAAAGGTTTATTTGATGAAAGTGGTTATCAAATAGACCATATTGATGAGTATTCTATTTCAAAAGAAACAAGTATAGAAAATTCACAAGCATTATGTCCTTGTTGTCATTCTTTCAAGACAAAAAAATTTATGAAACAACCTACTAGAGTTTTACAGAACGCTAGAGTTTTTACAGGATGCTTCACAGAACGCTTCACAACCAAAGAAATTGACATAGGTAGAGCATTTATGGTAGATGATATAGAACAAGTTGATAAATCATCTAAAAAAAGAAAAATTAAAAATAGCTATTCTTAACTTCAACTTTTGTGTTACCTATTATTTTAAAAATCATATGTTCTTTCCATTTATCATATTCTTTATTTTGTTCTAATGGATGGATAACCTGATTTTGTGACAATAAATGTGTATAATTATATTTTGTCAATAAATTAGCTATTACAATATCTTCTTCACCATATACATATGATGAATACAATGTTTTGAATAAATCAATAATATCTGTTTTAACAATAAAACAACCTGATGCCATATGTAAATTATTAGTAGAATAATTATATGTTTTATCATTAATTGTTATTTCATTTAAATATACCAATTCATTATGTCTATTATCAGGATATTGAGTGAAACTTATCATTATTTTATCATTTAATAAACTATCAATATCGTTAAATATATCATCTTTAATATATATATCGTGATCTAAATATAATAATATGTTATGTTCAATATTATATTTACATATGTTATTTAATAAATATATTTTTCCTTTATTTTCAGACCATATGTCCAAAATAATATTGTTATTAATAAATAATTTTTTTATTTTTATAATATCATCATTATTTTTAATCCAACCTGATAAAACCAATGTTGTTTCATATTTATGTTTATATATATATGAAATTATTGATTGGATACTATCAATGTTTGTCTTTAGATAATCAGTCGATGGTATAAATATGGATTTGACTATTAATATTTTCATTTTATTTTAGATCCTCATAATCAAAATAATATTTAATTTTTTCATAATATGTTATACCATAATATGATTGTGTATTTATTTGTGGTAATTGATTCTTACATTTACCATCATTATATTTTATTTCCATATAATCTTTTATTTCATTCATCTTATTTATTAATTCATTTGATATGTCATATTTATAATAAGCATTTTTATAATAAATTAAAGTATATGCCAGCAAATAAATACCATATTCAGAAATATTATTAACACATTTTTCTAAATCTACAGGTTTTTCAAATTTTTTAGGAATGTAATAATCGGTTATTCCTAACATTTTAATAAAATTAATATCGATTTGTATTTTTTTATTATCACCTTTTAATGATATTCCTAACATATTATATACTGGTAAAATAGTAGGTAAATAATAATCAAGACCTATTATTTCTCTTTCTATTAGTACATATTCTTCTAGTACAATATAACACCAACGATAGTTGTTTTCATTCATTTGTTCTGTTGAAAATATATATATATCAGCAGTATTTAAATTTTGACTAATATAAATCTCTTTTCCATCAATTAAATACAATCCTGTACTATTGAACAATTTATAAAATATATTTTTACATGTTTCACATTTGTTGTGTAATATACATCTAAATTCATAACACGAATAAAATTTAGACGTATTCAGCGTAAAATTACTATTTCTTTCTTTCTCTTTTTCTTTCTCTTTTTCTTTCTCTTTTTCTTTCTCTTTTTCTTTCTCTTTTCCTGTTCCAATTACAATAGAATACTGTTTATTAATATCAAGTTTTTGAAACTTGTTGTATCTATCTATTACATTACCAACTTCTTTAAAAACATTATTCATTGTAAATGTATCTAAATGTTTTTGTAAAATATAATCACTTTCTCTCATATACACAGGTTCTATATCATTTTCTAAATAATTACGTGTATTTTTACGCACCATTGTTTTTATTAATTGATAAAATAACCCCCATTTTTGATTAATATTAAATGTAGTTTCGTTATTTACCAGTAAATTATGTATCATATCATTATTTATAATTTTTTTGTAATTTAATTCATTTTCACAGAATAATGATATATTTTTATTTTTAATGTCCTTTATTGGTAATAATATTTTAAATATTTTTTTAACATCTGTTTTTTCATCATATTTAAATACAATATTACTTTTTGTTAAATCACCTTTAGAAATGTCTGGTTTTGTTAAATCAATTAATGTTGTTGTTGTTGGTGTTGTCATATCTGAACTATATGATTTATAAATATTTACTGTTTCTTCATTATTTTGAACATATAATATACTCATATATGTTCCACGATTTAAATTTCTAAATCTAAATATACCTTGTGCAAAAACAGTCCATCTTGTATTGACATCTATTATGGCACATATATGACCTGTTCTATATTGTTTTAAATCACTTCCTACTATATGACACTGATCATAATAATAAAAATTGTTTTCATCAAATTGTTTATATTTTTGTCCTGTTTTAACATCCAATGCATCGTGATTATTTGTAAAATATATGATATTTTTATCATTTATAATTTCTGATAAACATTCAGCTACCTTTTTATTATTGTATTTCACAAACAAACCACATATATCCACAATACCACGAGGATCATCTTTAATTTTTGTTATAATTTTATTTAAATTTTCTTTTAAATATTCAATATCATCAATTTCTTTTCTTTCTTTAATATCTAAAATTTCTATTGTATTATCATATGTTTTTGTATGAGGACAAGAATAACCATTTAATGCCAAAATAATTTCTATCTTTTCATCTAAATCTTCAATTTTATGTGTAAATACATATTCGTCACCTAAATCATATTTGTTTAATCTTAAATAGGTTGTTCCTGTGTATCCTACTTGCCAATTCTTGTAATTATTATATATAATATCTTGAAATGATATATTTAACTTTTCTTTTGTATATTTAATAACATTTTCATTGACTAATTTTAAATATTTTAATATTAAATCTTTTTTATTTTCATCTGTTGAATAATTTTTATCCAATAAGGATTTAACATCTGATATCTTTAATGTGTCTAATATATTTTCTTCTGGTAATAATTCTTGTAAAATTGTAGGATTTTTTAGCAAATTTTTACAATCATCATCTGTTAAAATATTTTTAAATTCTTCAATATATGTTTTACACGTTAATAATATACTTAATAATATATCTGAATAGTTTGACTGTTTGATTGGTGTATTTTTTCTACTAAATGGAGTACATAATCTAAACATATTATTTTTCAATTCATCAATATATATAAAAGCAAATCCATAATCTTGATTATATACCATTGTTTTAGCATCTTCTTTCAATTTGTCCAGATGTTTCTTAAACAATTCTTTATTTATTTTTCCAGATAGTAAAATAGAATCTAATTTACCTTTATCATCTAACATATAATAATAAATATATTCTAATATTTCAATAGGTAATTTTTCTTCAATTAACACATAATTAAACATAGATTGTAAATAATCATGATGTGAATCAAATTCGTCTATTATATTATTTTCTTCTTTTAAATCATATGTGAGTTCTTTTATTTTTTTAGTTAAAAGAAATATTTTATCTTTGTCAGGATTGTCTTTTTTATATTTTTTACCATCTATCTCATCATATTCTTCTTTTTCAATTTCTTTTTTATTTTCTTCAATTTGTGTATTGTTTTTTATTTTTAAATTTGGATCTGTAAATTCTATCCATCTTTTTTTAGCATCAAAATCAGAAAATATATTAATATGTATTTCGAATATCATTTCTGTAAATTCAGTATATTTACGCGTATCATTTACTAGATGATCCATTGTAATAATAGTTGGTTGAATTTTACATATTAAATGAGATGCAAATGCCAATAATGGTGTTATAACAGATGTTTTACCTTTACCCATCATAAATTGGTGTAATTTCAAATCTTTTTGTTTAATTATCATTTCATTTAATATTTCTTTGTATTTTTTCATTTGTCTTTCCTTAAAAAAATAATTATTTTGTAATAAAAATATTATTTCAAAATTATAAAAATAATTCTCTGTAAGTTGTTTATTTAAAAATAATATACTTTCCAAAGATGTTTTTATGTTTTGAATATCCCAGCAGGTTGTATGTTCATTAATTGTTTTACAGTGATTGTATATGACATTTAATTCCATTATTTGTATAAAATATTTTAGATTATTAAATATATAATCATGATGGTTATCAGTTTTTTGGATAGAACTTATAATATCAGTTATCATCCTATTTATACCATCAATAAATTCTTTACACCATTTTATAATATCTTGTATATTTTTGGATCCTATGAAACATAGACGATTTTCACTTGTGAAACTTTTAATTACTTCTCCTTTATTATATTTTTGTAAATATGTATTTAACATTGTATCATATTTTGATATTTCCAATTTATTATAATTATCTAACTTCCATAATATAATATATATCATAAAATTTATATCAGAATTCACACAATCATAAATAACATTAAAATTATTACCTAGATAATCTAGGAATTTGTCGGATTTTACATCTGTTAGTAATTCATCAATTTGTTGCATCATTTTTTTTTTATCATCTTCTAGAACTTTATAAAACTGTACCAATATATTATTATTCATAACTAAAATATCAGTTTCGTGATATTTTAACATTTGTCTATATTCATCAATATTCAATGTAGAAATTTGTGGAAATACCATAGAAGGTGCTATTTGTATTGTATGAATATAGAAACTAATATATTCCTTGTTATGTGGTTTATAAAATGGATCTGCTAATTCACCAAATTTGGTTGACTTGTTAGAAGAAGACATTATAACATCAATATAGTATGTACTGTCAATTTTATAACACAAATATGGACAAGAATGTGGAATTAAGTAGGCAAATGGAAGAGTTTTAATGGTTTCATCATTAACTAATTGATATTCTTTATTGTTAACAAAATAACTACTTTCTATATTTAAATCATTATTTATAACAAACTTAATGTATTTATCGTAATTTTTAAATAAAACATAAAATGTCCAATCATTTTTCAATAAAATATAATCAATACCGTTATCAAGTATACTCAAACCAAAACTTGATAATATTAATTTCAATTTATAATTTTTTTCATTTTTATCATCTAGAACTACGGGTACAAAACTTTTATCTATATTAAATTTTGTATAAAAATATTCAAAATTATTTTTTTCAATTTCAACAATTATTTCAGAAATTTCTTTAACATCAATAGTATGATTTGTTTTAATTTTTTTTAAAATTTTTTCAATAAAATATGTAAAATTACAGTTATTATATATTATAGCATCATTGTCATATATACTATTATAAATATGATCAATTACTTTAAATGTCAATTTGTGTTTAGATATGTAATATGATTTACTATCTGTATGTATACTAATTATATTATTAATAAAAAATCCGTAGTCAATAATATTTTTCATCCATCTTTTTACAAAATCTGGATTATCCATAATTTTCAACGTATATTTATATATATTAGATATACCTATATGATTATTATTATTTTTATTTTTAATATAATACATATACAAACTATTGAATATTTTTATATAATCATTTGGATCATATGAATCATAACAACCAAAGTCAATATATAGTTCGTTTTCCAAATTTGTATATATAAAATGAGTATAATACTGTATTTCATTTTCAAATAATAAATTACTCGTATTAATATATTCATTACAATCATATTTTATTTTTAGTTCAGATATTATCAATCCATTAGATGATATTAAATCTGATATTTTATATCTTTCGTGATTGTTTAAATATGAATATAACATATTATATAAATTAGATCCTTTTTCATATTGATCCTCCGAAGAAAAAAACATTGTCTTATTTAATAGATTCATATCATTTTTTAAAATATTTAAATTTTGTTTATCTACAATATAATTAATGTAATGCATATTATTTATTAAAATATATTTATTATTTATTTGTATTTTATCTGTATTATATAAATCATACAATAATATTAAATATACTTTATTAATATTAGCCAAAAATTCTTCATAACCAACATTAAATAATTTTACTTTATTTTCATCAGTTAGAAGTAAACTTTTTAAATCTGTATATAGAGTGTTAATATTTATGATTATATCTTTTATTTTCACTTTTTTAACATCTTTTCTGATATTATATAATGTATTAATTAATAATGTATTTATTTTATTGATTGTTATACAAATATTATTATTCATTTTTGTCATCAATTCTATAATTTCTAAATCAGATTCATTACATTTCACATATTTTAATATTTTGTCTCTTATTTTGGTATCCTTATTAAATAATAAACTATCTTTATCTCTATCTTTACTATAGAAAGTTATTATTTCATCATACATAAAATTATCATATATTATTTTGTAAAGATATATATTATTATAAATATTTCTGTCATCAATTTTCTGTTCTATTGATAAATCATTCATCATACAATACAAATAAATCATATAGTAATGATTTTTTAGAAATGATTCCACAAAATTATTAACATATTTAATAATATTTTTATTATCTTTAATATAATTGTTATATTCAGTTAATATTTTCATATTTATTGCTAAATTATAATAACTGTAATATGTACAAGAACCCGATTGTTGTAAATTATTAAACAATCCATAATCAGCGTCATATTTAATATTAAACGAATTATTTAATTTGTATTTAATTGTCGGATTATCTAACTTTGATAAAACATTATTAATAGTCTTTATAAATTGTGAAAAATCATTTTCTCCTTTAGAAAAATTTTCTACTTTATAGCTATCTTTATAATGTTTATTTATTTGTTCTAATGATATTTTTTGTTTTGGTTTAAATTCTATTTGTTTAAGATATATATCACTATCATTGCCATATAAAACATGATTTATGGTACATTCAACAATATTATCATTTTTTAAGCATATATTTTTTAATATCATATACATCAGTATTTGTAAATATGCTTCATTTTTTTTTTCAAATAATTTTTCTGTATATTCCAACCAACCTAAAAATTCATCCAGTAATATACTGAAATTATACTTATCTAAATCAATATTTATGGATTTAATAAATTTTTTTAATTCTTCCCCATATTCATCACCAGATTTTTTCCATTTTGTTTTATCTTTATCTTCCATTTTTACAATTTCATCTATTTTTTCCACTATTTCTTTACATTTTTTTATAACAACAATATCTTCTATATTTGTATCTTTTTTTATATTTTTCATATATAATATTCTACACGCAGTAACAGATATATCTATATTATTTAACTGGTATTCATAACCCCATCCAGAATTAGAGTAATATACATAATATCTGTTATTAACAAAAAAACCATAAAAACAAGTTGCATGACCACTTATACTAATATACATTAAATTGTCTTTCTTAATAGAAAATAGATTGTCTAAATTAAAAAAATCTCTAAATTTTTCCATTATTTTATCATTTGAATCAAATTCAGTACTTATTGCATGATCAAACATATAATATATAGGTTGATTGATAGATGTTATACAATATTCTTCAGAACTATCGCATTCAACTAAGGTATCATAAATATCTTTTATATCTTTACCATTCATATATTTTTTAACATTATCTTTTATTGTATCAATATTAATATCAACCATATATATTATAATACATATAATATTTTCATTCTATAATAGTAGCACCATATTTTTCATCATAATATTTTATATCTTTCTTTTCTACATATTTTCTCAACAATCCTTCACCTGAATATTGTTGTGCCATATATGGTTTAATATCAGGATTTACATATTCTTTACTCATTTTATTAAATGATGTTAATGACTTCTTCAATGGTATTACTGAACGTTCTTTATCAATGTCCCACAATGGATAGTTAATAAAACCTTTCACACTTTCTGTTGCACATACATCCATATTATAATCTTCAAAGTTCTCATATTCTGTTCTCAATAGTTTAGGAACATATTTTGTCATATTGATAGATTTATTAAATTCACTAATATGTTCTTCAATAACTTGTGTATTTAACATTGATTTAGGTTTATTGATATTATATTTCTTTGAAAAATATGTTCTCAAAACAGAACCATGACTTATACACAAAATTCTATTGATATTAAATTTAATGTTATTTTTAACATATGGTAAAACTAATTTATAGAAATTATCAAAATTACCAATTTCTTTTTCATCCATATTAAGTTTATCAAAATGTTCCATAATAGAAAAATCTACAGGAGAACCTCTAAAGAAATCTTCTAATACTAAATCTGATTTGTCAAACTTAAATATTTCACCAAATGTTTTAGCATTTAGGTATTCATATAGGTTTTTATCTTTTCGTATATCATTATATAAACTTCTTAAAAATTTAAACACATTAACATTATTATTTTCTAAAACATCATTAATTTGTTTTATTAAAATATTATTAATATTATATCTACTTGTATGATGTCTAATTAGATGTAAAACATTAATAACTTCAATATCATCGTAATATTTAATCCATTCTTTTTGTAACCAATCTTTAATAAATGCAGTAATTCGTTTTAATTTATCTGTATCTACTTTCATATTTTGATAATCTGAATTTAATATTCTTGTAATGTTTTGATGTTCCAATATAAATGGAATTACATATATTTTAGTTTTAACTGTTCTTAGACACATTAATGCAGTCATTATTGTTCTAACTGTTGGTGAAACAAAGATGATATCATATTTTGGTTCAAAATTTATAAAATCCATACCAAATTTTATACCTTGTTGCATACCTATAAAAGACAGGTTGGGTTGATATACAAACATATTTTTAATTGATGATATTAAATTATAAATACTTCTGTTCTGTTTTTTCAAAGATAATTTAGTACTTTTCTCTCTACCTTTGTTATATATATAGTTATCAGGTATGTAATCTTGTATGTTACCAGTATAGAAGTTAGCACACGATTCAGCGTGTCGTGTCCAATGTATAGTAACAGAATTTAACATTATATATTATAGTATCTCAAAAATTGATAAAATATTTGTTTATTAACATAAATAATAAAATTGTTAATTAAAATAAACAATGGTTGAAAGAAATATTAATTTAAATCCGTGGATAGATAAATATAGACCAACTAAAATAGATGATATAGTTAGTCACGATGATATCAAAATGATGTTATCATATAGTGTTAATAAAGGTGATTTACCACATTTATTATTTCACGGAAACTCGGGTACAGGTAAAACATCAATGATAAATGTTATTGTTACACAGTTATACGGAGACAAGTTAGATAATAATGTTTTAGAATTAAATGCTTCAGATGAGAATGGTATTAATGTTATTAGAAATAAAATCATAAAGTTTGCAAGTATAGTTGTTTCTAAATCAACTGAAAAAATAAATACACCTTCATTTAAAACAATTATTTTAGATGAAGCAGACGCAATGACAAGTGAAGCACAAACAGCATTAAAAAAAGTTATGGAAGAAATGTGTGAAATAACAAGATTTGTTTTAATATGTAATTATGACAACAAAATAATAGATGCCATAAAATCAAGATGTGCTATTTTTAGATTTAGTCCTATATCAAATGAACTAATGTGTAATTTTTTAAAGAAAATATGTATAAATGAAAAAATAAATATATCTGTAGATGTTTTAAAAACAATTGTTAATATAAGTAAAGGTGATGCTAGAAAAGCAGTTAATATATTACAAAATACTAAATATATTAAGAAAAAAGAAATTTTAAATAAAGATGTTTATGATATAACATCATTTGTAGAACCATCATTTATTAACAAGTATTGGAAACATATATTGAATACAAATATTGAAACAATTAATAATGTTTCTATGGAAATTATCAATACTGGTTATCCTATGGATAATATATTAAATTGTATAAAAAATAAAGTAATTAAAATGAAATTATCAGACAAAAATATTTCAAATATAATAATATATATTGGTAAAATCGAAAGAATGATAAATTGTTGTTCTGATAATTATATACAATTGTTAGGTTTATTAACATTTATACATTGTTTAAACAAAGGTTATGAAGTTGATATACCTGAAATATTTTAATGTTTTTTACAGGTATATCAACAACATTTTTTATTATTTTTACATTTTTTTTTTAGATTTAAAAATCGATGGTGGTAATTGTAAAACTTCAGAATATTTATATACATCATGAATATCAGGTATATAAAAAGATTCTATTGTATTGATATAGGGATTGGGCCATGGTATGAGTTGTGATAGAAATGGCATACTGTCTACAGTTATATTATATGAACCTTCAAAATCAACATATTTTAATGAATAATTATTCAAAAAAGCATTACTACCTATATATTTAATTGTTTTTGGTATTTTTAGATATGATATTTTACATCCATCAAAAGCAAATCTATCAATAAATTCTATAGAACACATATTTATATGTTCGAGCAATAAACATCTTTGAAAAGCACTATTACCAATATATGTACAATTAGGTAAACATATAGATGTAATCATTGAATTAGAAAAACAACTAGAACCTATTCTCTTACATTTTTTTATGATTATATCTTTTAGATTTGTAACACCTCTAAAAGATTTACTACCAATTTCTTCTAATTCTGGAAAATTTATAGACTGTACTATACATCCAATAAAAGCATAATCACCAATTATTTTACATTCTGGTATGTATATGTTATTTAATTGCTCGCAAAGATTAAAAGCATATTTGCCAATATTTTTACATTTTTCTAATGTAATTGATGTTATAGGACATCGTTGAAAAGCATAGTCATCAATTATTTTACATTGAGGTAAATTTAATGTTTTTATAATAGTGCATTTACATGTATTATTTTGAATATTTAATTCAGCTGAAAATGAATATTTACCTATTATTTTACATATTGGAATATTTATATTTTCTAATAATACACATTCGCTAAAACAATAATCTCCAATTGTTTCACATAGTGGCAAGTCAATTGATGTTAATTTATTACATTGATAAAAAGCATATTCTTCAATGTTCTGACATTTTGGTATTATAACAGTATCTAAAATAATACATCCACTAAAAGCACTATCATTTATTATTTTACATTTAGGCAAATATACTGATTTTAATGAAATACAAGAACCAAATGCACTTGAACTTATTACACTACAATTTGGTAAAGCAATGGTTATCAAAGATTCACACGAAAAAATAGCTTGTTGACTAACAGATATTACATCATAATATTTATTTTGATAACATATTCTAGATACATTTATATTAACTGGAGGAGCTAATCTATCATAATTTGATAAAGAACATGTTCCATTCATAAATAATGTATATGATAATTTACTAACAGGATCTATATATGTAATTATTTCGTTGCTCATTATAATATATATATATAAATTATAAAAAATTGAATATATATCTGTTTATTAGGTTTATTAATTATATAATTAAATAAACAAATACAAGGTTCTCAATTTCAAAAAGATATGTCTGCTGTAGAACGCGAACTAGAACAAGTTTCCGAACAAGTTTCCGAACAAGTTGAAGTTTCAGAACAAGTTTCCGAACAAGTTTTAGAACAAGTTAAAGTTTCAGAACAAGTTAAAGTTTCAGAACAAGTTGAAGTTTTAGAACAAGTTGAAGTTTTAGAACAAGTTGAAGTTTTAGAACAAGTTTCAGAAGAGTGTAAATTATGCCCCAAAATATGTCATTGTAAAATGTGGAAAGGATGTTCACAGGTTACTCTAAAACTTATTAAAATATTGATTGAACAATTAACAAATCCTTTATTAAAATACGATTTAGTGTTAGATGAAATAGTTGTACCTGATGATCCTAAACAATTTGCACGGGTTAGTGTGCATAACATTAACACTGGTGCAAAACAATCAATTCTTTTTACTATAGGCGATTATGGATCTGGAGAAGAAAGACATAAAATATTTCTAGACCTTTTCTCTCTTATAATGGCACCATTGTCCCACATATTGAATTCTAAAAAATTGTCTGGACGGATAAAAACATTTAATGTTATATTAAACGGTGATGCAATGCTCGAGTTCTATGTGAATCCTTTAAAACAAGATTCAACAACTATCAAAATAAATATGGCACAAGAAAGACATTTTGACGAATCTGGAAAACTCAAAGATAGAGCAATTGAATTGGCATTTCTTGAAGGTGTAAACGACTTCGATTTTATGCCGATGATTGAGGCTATCACGTTTGAACAATTACGTCCTAAAATGATAGTATATTATATAGAAAGTGATTTACCACAAGATAAAATACCTGTTGCTGTCTATTTTAAAGAAACAATTGAACAATTGAACGGTATATCTCCTTTTACCAGAAAACATTTTAATCCCATAGATGTTAAAGAATATGTAGTACCAGATCCAATAGAACTGGTAGGACTTCGTAAAGAGATGCGTATAAAACAATTACCATTAGTCAAACGAATGATGAGTACTCGTGACGGAGAACGATGTATTGGTATACAACAAGGATTAATGAAACGATGTTTAACAGGATCGGACGCCAAAGATAAATTGCCTGATGGTTTTACACCTAGATTTAGAAAAGATTTACAAGTTGTTCTACCAGTAGATTCACAAGTTGATGAATCAGATGATGGTTTACAAGTTGAACCAGTTTCACAAGTTGATGAATCAGATGATGGTTTACCTCCATTTTCCTTACCTAGTTTGACTAGACAACGAAGTACTACTGATTATAACAACCCAGAAATATTACACGATGGTAGATATTAAATCTAACATTACTTTTTCATTTATGTCAATGCTATAAGTAATTTCTTCACCTTTTATTAAATTAATAAAATAAATATCACACACTTTATTTGATACTAAAAAACTTGTTATCAATGAATGTAATATATGTTTTAATGATATTGTGTTAGTACATTTAATGTTCCATATATTTGTATTATCCATTATATTTATTTTTGTTGATATGTTTTTTTCTTTTATTATTTTATTTGTTATAATAAAATTATGTGTATTATTTTTAACATATACTATTAATTCATTAAATAATTCTTTGTAATTAGTTAAAATATGTTTATATTTTTTACCTCTTTGTGTGATATGATAATAATGTTGTGTTTCTATTGACATATCTATTATTGTTATGTCAAATACTATTTCTATCATTTTATAGTAATCTTTATTGAAACAATACCTGTCATATACATCTTTTATCCATTTATTGTTTTCAGTAACATATGTTTTTAAATAATCATTTGTTAATATTATATGTGATTTAAATGGTATAGTTTTATCAAATGTCATATTCAATTCTTGTTTTAAATTATCAGGTACAATAAGTTTTAACCAATCAGTATATCTGTTTATATAATACCATTCTGTTAATTCCCTACTTACATTTGTAATTATTTTATATTTATCACCACATAATATGTTTTCAATATTCATAATATTTAATTGTTTTTTTGAATTTTTAATATTACATAATGAATAAAACAAAAGTTCTAAAAATTTAGACAAAAAAGGTGCTGACTTTTTTTCAATATATGAATAATCAGTTTCATATATATCAACTTGTTTTACAAACCTGTTTTCAATTAATTCTGATAGTTTATTTAATATGTTATAATCAATGCTATCCAATATTTTTGATAAACAATTGTTTTCTTCTATATTGTTTCTATTTTTAATGTTTTGAAATGAAAATTTGTCTTCATAATTAGTATCTAATATGTAATATTGTTTAGGAACATCTTTGAACCATAAATTTGTTTCAAATGTTAGTTCATTATTGTAGAAATTACATCTTGAAAATATATACATATTCTCAATTGCTCTAGAACAAGCAACATATAACAAATACCTATCTTCAATATGTTTATTTTCATTAAATATATTTTTATTAATTAGACACGAATCTGCATCAATTAATATAACATAATTCCATTCTAAACCTTTTGAACCCATATATGTTAGTAAATTAACATATCCTTTTGTAACAGAATATTTAATTCCATCCCCATCATAATTACCATCATTTGATTCTTCATAAAATTGTTTAAACTTAATATTATTTCTATGTAGAAAATTAGAAACAAAACATAAACCGTGAGACTTGCCTTTATTTCTCATATGTCCACGCGTTGGAGACAGTATAGCAAATTCTGACAAATCAATACCATTTTCAGAAGCATTATTAAGAATATCTATAATTGATTTTTCTAAATATTCATCATTCTTGTAAAAATACATATTAGGGATACAATCATTCGAACCTTTATGTGAATCTATTTTATGTTCCTGAAATGGTCTCAAATATTTAGAAAAATCAATTATATTATCGTATGACCTAAAATTTTTAGTAAGAATAAATGTACTTGCATCAAATTCTTTTAAATATTTGTCAGACGATTTTCTAAACTGAAATATATTTTGATTTGGATCACCTATCATATTCACAATAATATTTAGTCTATTAAACATATACATAAATATATTATTCTGAATTTCATTCAAATCTTGTGCTTCATCTACAAAAACAATTTTTATTGAAGATAATGTTTTATTTTCTTTCAATAAATTAATGTCTTTGTTTTCTAAATATTTCATAAATTTATAACTTAATAATGAAACATCAATTGTACCATTAACATCTATAACAGATTTTGCGAAACTGTCAATCGTTTTAATAGAACTTTTTAGAATAATATTTTTTTTTGAAATTTTATTGATTTTGTCAATAAAATCATCACGAGTAAATCTAGAAAATGATAAAACTAATATTTCATCTTTTGTAAAAACATTATTTTCAATTAAATACATTATTCTGGCAATAATACATCTTGTTTTACCTGAACCAGCACATGCTAATAATTTTGTATTTGTTTTTTTATTATATTCGATATATTTTATTTGTTCTTCTGTATATGACGCCATTATTATTATTATTAGATATATAACATATTTATAAACTAAAAACATATAAGTCAGCATCAACGTTTTCAATATGAACAGGTACTCCAAATAATACAGTGTCAATATCACTTCCTTGTAATTTGTTATTAATAAACAAATACATATCAACGTTATCTAATTCACCATCTTTCATATATTTTTTTCTAACCTGAATATCTTTTCCTAAAATTTTACCAAATTGTTTAATAGATAAATTATTATCACGATTATGTCTTCTAAATGAATAATAAGAACAACCTCTATTATAACAATTTCTCATTTCATCAAAAAAAGTAATGTTTGTTGTTTTTGGCATAATACAAGCATACATATCATATGTATTCTTTTTACAACAACCATATTTATCATCTTCGTAATTTTCAACATAATCATAATCAATACAATATTTAATTAAAGCATTTCTATCTGTTTCTAATTCAGTAGGATTAAATTCAACATCATAATATTGTTTTTTAACATTCCATAATATATCATCATAATTATCATCATTATCTAAATCTTCATTATCATCATTATCTAAATCTTCATTATTATCATTATCATAATCTTCATTATTATCATTATCATAATCTTCATTATTATCATTATCATAATCTTCATTATTATCATTATCATAATCTTCATTATTATCATTATCTAAATCTTCATTATTATCATTATCATAATCTTCATTATTATCATTATCATAATCTTCATTATTATCATTATCTAAATCTTCATTATCATCATTATCTAAATCTTCATTATCATCATTATCACAACAATGTTTATCTAAATTAGGACAATAACAATTATGTTCATTATTATTATCATAATCTTCATAATCTTCATTATTATTATCATTATCTAAATCTTCATCATTATCTAAATTATCATAACAATGTTTATCTAAATTAGGACAATAACAATTATGTTCATTATTATTATCATAATCTTCATAATCTTCATCTTCATTATCATCATTATTTTTATACTTGTTTTGCGTACAATATGTCTTCATATCATCTAAATTTTGTGTAATCTGATATTTTATATATGTATTGAAATTATATTCAACTTCTAACATATTATTAAACATTTTATTTAGATTTGTGTCAATATTTTTAGAGTTATTGTATGAAACCAATAATGAATTAATTCTATTTTTATTTTCTTGGAGAATTTCAGTATATATATTAAAATTATCACAAGCAATTTTATGTTCTTTTTCTGTTATAATTTTTGGTGAAACATTAACATTTTCTTCAACATTGTCTTCATATATATCTTTAATATTGTCTTCATAATTATCTTCAACATTGTCTTCATCACTAACATTATCTTTAACATTGTCTTCTTCATTCTTATCTTCAACATTGTCTTCTTCATTCTTATCTTCAACATTGTCTCTAACATTATCTTCATAAATATCTTCAACATTGTCTCTAACATTATCTTCAATGTTATCTTCAATATTCATATTTACTACTTTAGGTACTTTATCACTATGGAAACTATCATAACTATCAAAACTATCAAAACTATCAAAACTATCAATACTATTATTATCATTTTTAACATTTTCTGGAACTTCTAAAATTTCTGGAACTTCTAAAATTTCTGGAACTTCTAAAATTTCTGGAACTTCTAAAATTTCTGGAACTTCTAAAATTTCTGGAACTTCTAAAATTTCTGGAACTTCTAAAATTTC
>Ga0304730_1001115_pt1 | contig 20983 bp, 7 predicted proteins | sample M_130628_MF_Meta_FD_190474 | JGI IMG/M metagenome (GOLD analysis project Ga0304730, IMG submission 190474) | Freshwater microbial communities from Lake Montjoie, Canada to study carbon cycling - M_130628_MF_MetaG (v2) (version 2) | ecosystem: Environmental > Aquatic > Freshwater > Lake | place...
ACCACGAGCGTGTCGTCGAGCATGCCCCGCGCGGCGAGGTCCTGCACGAGCGCGGCTGCCGGCTGGTCGGTCTGCCGGCACTCGCCGGCGATGCCCGCTTTGAGGGCACCGTGGTGGTCCCAATCTTGGTGGTAGAGCTGGATGAACCGTACGCCCCGCTCGGCGAGCCGTCGCGCCAGCAGGCAGTTGGCCGCGAACGTGCCGGGGTCTTTGGCATCGGGGCCGTACATCTCGAGCACGTGGGCGGGTTCGTCGGAGAAGTCGGTCACCTCCGGCACGCTCGACTGCATCCGGAAGGCCATTTCGTAGTTGGCGATCCGGGAGGTGATCTCGGCGTCGGGCGTGGCGGCGAACTGGTGTTCGTGCAGCTGCCGGAGGCCGTCGAGCAGCTGCCGGCGGTTTTCCGGCGACACGCCCGGAGGATTATTCACGTAGAGCACCGGGTCGCCACCGGAGCGGAACCGTACGGCCTGATGCTTCGTCGGGAGAAACCCCGCGCCCCAGAGGTGGCTCATCAGCGGCTGGCCGCCCTTGTTTTTTGTGATCAGCACGACGAACGAGGGGAGGTCTTCATGGTCGTTGCCAAGGCCGTAGTCGAGCCAGGCGCCGATACTCGGGCGGCCAGGGATCTGCGCACCGCTCTGCATGAACGTCACGCCCGGGCCGTGGTTGATGCTCTCGGTGTGCATTGAGCGGACGAAGCAGAGCCGGTCGGCGATCTTCGCCGTGTGGGGGAGAAGCTCCGACAGCCAGGCGCCGCTCGCGCCGTACTGGGCGAACGCGAAGGGCGAGCCCACCATCGGGATCGAACTCTGATTGCCCGACATCCCGGTGAGCCGCTGGCCGCCACGGACGCTGTCGGGCAGTTGCTCTCCGGTCTTCGCCACGAGGACTGGCTTGTGGTCGTAGAGGTCGAGTTGCGATGGGCCGCCCGACTGGAAGAGGTAGATCACCCGCTTCGCCTTTGGCGGGAAGTGGTAGCCGCCGAGCACGCCGCCGCTGCCTTCGGCACCAGCCGACGTGCGGCCAAGCATCTCCGACAGGGCGATCCCACCGAGCCCCATCCCGAAGGAGCTGAGCCAGTCGCGCCGCGCAAAAAGGTGCCTGCCACCAAAACCAGGCAAGCTGGGCAAGTCATGTTCTCCAAATTGCCCAAATTTGGTGGCTGGCACCTTTTTTTCTGTCATCGTTTCACCACGCAGCCGTCGTAGTTCATCAGGGCATTGATCACGCTGGCGACTGCGGCCGCGTCAACGGCGGCCAACGACTCGTTGCGCTTCCGGTCGCCGACCGCGACGAACTTCGCGGCGTCGTCCGGCCGGGCCGCGTACCACTCCATCTGAGCCGTGTGCATTCGCCGCACGATCTGTTTTTCCTCATCGTCCGGCTGACGGCCGGTGAGGAGATAAAAGGCGCGGTCGAGCGCACGCTCGGCCTGCCCGTCATAGTCGGCCAGCAGTTTCTCGGCCAGCACCCGGGCAGCCTCCACAAACTGCGGGCCGTTCATGAGCACGAAGGCGTGCAGTGGCGTGTTGGTGGCATCGCGCCTGGCCACGCAGACCAGCCGCTTGGGCACGTCGAAGCTCTCGAGCATCGGCCCCGGGCCGGTCCGCCGCCAGAAGGTGTAGAGGCTGCGGCGATAGAGCGCCTCCCCCTTGTCGGCCGGCTCCGGCTTGAACGACTCCGGCATGTCGTAGGTTTTCACTGGCGGCCCGCCGAGCTTCTCCACCAATAGCCCGCACGACGCGAGCGCGCCATCGCGAATCATCTCGGCTGGGAGCCGGTGCCGCGGCCCTCGTGCGAGCCACACGTTCAGCGGATCGTCGGCCATCGTCTTCTCGTCGGCGATGCTCCGCTGCCGGTAGGTGTGCGACATCATGATCGTCTTGACGAGCTGCTTCATGTCCCATGCCAGGCCGCCCTCGGCCGCGGGGTGGGAGAACTGCCAGGCCAGCCAGTCGAGCACCTCGGGATACTCCGGCCGCGTCGACTGGCTGCCGAGATCCTCGGGGCTCTTCACCAGCCCGAGGCCGAAGAGCGACTGCCAGAGCCGGTTGACGGTCACCCTCGCGAGCAGGGGGTGATCGGGATCGATGAGCCACCGCGCGAGGCCAAGCCGATTTCGCGGCTGGTCGGCAGGAAACGGGGGGAGCGCGGCGGGTGTGTTCGGCTCGACCTGCTCTCCCCGCTTGTCGTAGTCGCCCCGCTCGAGCACGTAGGCCGTCTTGGGCTGCGGCAACTCCCGCATCACCATGACCTCCGGCGGCTTCTCGGCGAGGTCGTCGCGGCTCCGGCGGGCGGCCTTGAGGGCTCGCTGCTTTCCAGCGACGGCGGCGTCGAATGCCGATGCGACATAGCCGCCGAGCGACTCGGCGTCGGCCCGCGCGGCGATGCTGCTCGCGATCGTGCCGGCCGCGAACGTCTCGCGGATCTCCAGCGGCGAGAGCGGCCGGTCGAACACGCGGAAATCATCCACGAGGCCGTTCTTGAAGCCGTGGTCGCGCATTCGCTCGCCGATCGTGATCGTATTGCCACCTCCACCGGTGATCTCGCGGGTGAGGCTGTCGCGGACAATCTCGGTCGCCGCCGCGTGGCCGTTGACGAAGATCCTCAGGCCCGCCGCCTGCCCCGAGCCGTCGCTCGACACGGCCACGTGCACCCATTCGCCGACGGGCAGCGGCTCCGCGGACGCGATCGAGGCGGCATCGCCCGGCCAGAAGTGGATCAGCGACCAGCGGAGGTGGCCGTCAGCCACCAGCAGTTCGTAGCCCCGGCTGCCCGCGTCGGTCCATGCTTGCGAGCGGTGAAACACCACCGCGCGATCGAACCGCTCCGGCGCCTTGAGCCACAGCGACACGGTGAATGGCTGGCTGCGGCGGAAGTTGCCGACCGGCGTCGTCACCGGATGATCGCCGGTGAGCCTGATCGCCCGGCCGTGCCTGCCGTCGGCGAGTTGGATTTCCTCGGGAGCCTTGGCGGGTTCTTTGGTGCCCAGCTGACTCGGAAACGTGCCGTCGGGGTCGCGGTCGTCGAATGAGTAGCGAACGACCTCGCCCGGGATCATGCCCCCGGCGGCCTCGAGGGCGGCCGGCAGCGGCGCCGTGCCGGCGACCCAACTCGCCACCGCGGCACGCGAGACCGCCTCAGCTTCACGGAGATCGGTCGCCGCTTCGCCGCATGCCTCATCGGCCCTGGCGAGCGCGGTGACAGCGGCGGCATCGAGGAGTCGCAGCTTGGGGGTGGGAACGGCCTCCGTGAAGAACGAATACAGCCCTGCCTCGTCCACGTCGTCGAAGAACGCGAAGAGCTGATAAAACTCCTTCTGCGAGAGCGGGTCGAACTTGTGGTCGTGGCACCGGCAGCACTCGAGCGTGAGCCCGAGGAACGCCGTGCCAAACGTGGTCACGCGGTCGTTGACGTAGTTGACGCGGTATTCCTCCTCGACCGAGCCCCCCTCGTTCTCCTGCTGGTGAAGCCGGCTGAACGCCGTGGCGAGCAACTGCTCGTCGGTGGCATGTGGGAGCAGGTCGCCCGCCACCTGCCAGAGCGTGAACTGGTCCCAGGGGAGGTTGTCGTTGAAGGCCTTGATCACCCAGTCGCGCCAGGGCCACATCGTGGGCCGGGGGCGGTCGGTCTGGAAGCCGTAGCTGTCGGAGTAGCGGGCGAGGTCCATCCAGTCGGTGGCCATCCGCTCGCCATACCGCGGGCTCGCGAGCAGCCGGTCGAGGAGTTTTTCGTAGGCATCGGGCGACGAGTCGGCAACGAACGCCTCGACCTCGGCGGCCGTGGGCGGCAGGCCGGTGATGTCGAATGTGGCGCGGCGGATGAGCGTGGCCCGGTCGGCTTCGGGCTGCGGCTTGAGCCCACGCGTCGCGAGTTTGGGAGCCACGAGGCGGTCGATCGGATGGTCGTGTCGCTCGTGGCCGGCTGGCACGTCGGGCTTGGCCGCCGGCAGAAAAGCCCAGTGCGGCTCATACGTCGCGCCCTCGGCGATCCAGCGCCTGAGCAGTTCCACCTGCTCCTCCGTGAGCCGCCCGATTTTGGCATCGGGCGGCGGCATCACGCTGTCGGGATCGTCGGAGACGACGCGGGCCATGAGCTCGCTGGCCGCAGCGTCTTCGGGAACGATCGCCCGCGAGCCGCTCTCCAACTCGGCGAAGGCCTGCTCGGAGACGTCGAGCCGCAGGCCGGCCTGCCTGTTGCCGCTATCGGGACCGTGGCAGGCGAAGCAGTTGTCGGAAAGGATCGGCCGGATGTCGCGGTTGAACGAGAGCCGCGCGGGCCCCGTGGCGGGCGGTGCATCAGCGGCGCACGCGACCGCCGCCGCGAGCACGCTTGCGGAGAGAACTGCCGCGACTCGTGGGAAGGTGTGCGACGCCATACAAGTCAAATAAAGATGGAGGCCTTTATTGTACCGTCCCCGGGCGGCGCGACCGCCTCTCGGCAGCGGGGGGGCGGCACCTCGACAGGTGGGCATCGGTCGCTTTGAGGCCAAGGCAAACCGGGAAGGCACACAGGTTGAAAACCTGTGCTACGAGAAGCAGCGAAGGGGCGGCACCTCGACAGGTGGGCATCGGTCGCTTTGAGGCCAAGGCAAACCGGGAAGGCACACAGGTTGACAACCTGTGCTACGAGAAGCAGCGAAGGGCCGGAGCCCGCAGCGAGCGTCCGGCGACGGGCATGGGCAGCCCCGAGCGTTGTGAACGCTCGGGATCACACGTGCTCCGGAACAGCTGCACTCAGTGCATGGTGCCGTGGAGCACGCCGCGGATCGGCGAGCCGTCGGCGGCGCTGATCCGCCACTCGAGGGCGTAGCACCACGTCGCCGCGAAGTCGGGCACGCGGAGCACGACCTGCCGACCGTCGCTCGACACGTCCACCGCCGACACGCCGCGAACGGTTTCGTCGATGTGATCAGAGCCGTAGTTCTTTGTCCGCTCGAGATTCCACGTCGTCACCTTCCAGGCGGCGGTGTCGGCTGCGGCCGCGCGGTCGAGCGGCTCGGGGAACGTGAGCGTGAGGCTGCCCGGCTCGGTGTGCAGGCCGACGGGAACGAGGCACGGTCGCGACGTGCGACGGACGCGGAAGAAGCCCCCTGGCTCCGTGCGGTTGCCCGCCCAGGCGAAGAGCCCGCAAGTGTAGAAGTGGCCGTCGGCCTGGTGGAACCGACCCCGCATGATGCCCGTCGGCAGATCGGCCGGCAGCGGCAGGGCGATCATGCCCCCCTGCACGACGTCGCGGTCCGCCGCTCCGCCCGCCGGTTCGGTGACCACGACATGGATCCGCCCCTCGCCGTAGGACAGTTCGAGGAGCCCGCCGACGATCGGCGTCCACGATGGACTCGTCACGCGAAGCAGTTCCGCGGGCGAGCGGTCGAAGGCGTTGGTGATCCAGAACGCCGGCGGCAGCATCGCGGCGTCGCTGGAGTCGGTGACGTCGTGGAAGCCAAACATGTTGCCATAGAAGCCCCCGGGCCGGACGTGGTTGATCCGGTTCTTGGGATTCCAGTGGCCCTCCTGGTCGGTCACCCAGAACGTGCCGTCGGGCTCCACGCACACGCCGTTGGCCGCGCGGAAGCCCGTGGCCAGGATGTCGGTGGAGGAGCCGTCGCGGGCCACCTTCAGGAGCGTGCCATGGTGGGGCACGACGGCGGGCAGGGCGTGGCGGGCGCTTTTGGCGTAGTAGAGGTTGCCGGCCGCGTCGGTCTCCAGGCCCATCGCGAACTCATGAAAATGCTCGGTCACCTGGTGATCGTCGTTGAACGTGTCGTAGCGGTCGATGAGCCCGTCGCCGTTGAGATCGACGAGCTTCACGATCCGATCTCGGCAGCCGACGTGGATTACGCCGCCGATCAGCTTGATGCCCAACGGCTGGAAGAGGCCCGACGCGATCCGCCGCCAGGCGAGCCGGCCGTCCGCCGACGCGATCCCCGACACGATCCAGACGTCGCCGTCCCACGTGCAGAGCACGGCCTCGTCGGGGCCGGTGAACTCCACGCCCGAAAACCGCAGCTGCGCATCCCATGGGTTTGCAGTCGGCGGCGTGAGCACGTCCACCGCGAAGGGGCCGTCGTCGCTGCCGCGGATGGTGGGCGTCTCGGTGGCGCCGGCCCACAACATCGGGGCGGGGCGACCCACGAGTGACCGAGGCCACGCCGGCATCGGGAGCGACGCCGCATGCGCCGCGAGCGCTTCGGGGGCGGCCGCGGCGATCGCGACCGCGACGTCGAGCGGCGCGGTGCCGGCAGGCACGACGAGATCGACAAAACCATCCGCGATGACGACGTGCGGCAACGCCTCCGCGCCGCCCGCTGGTGGAGGCCCGACGATCGCGGCCGCGGCCGGCTCCGCAGCGAGGCGGGCGATGAGTGGCCGTGGCCGCGGCCCGATCGAGAACGAGCGGATCACAATCGGCACGGCGGCGCCCTCGCGGGTGAGCGGCGGCGCGAGACTCGACGTTTCCAGCACGGGCGTCGTGCCGACGGTGAAGTCGAGCACGACGGCCGACCGCAGGTCGTCGCGTGACTCGCTCGCGGCGGCATGGTGCACCGCGCGGACCTTCACCTGCTCCCGGGGCAGGGGGCCGTAGGGCTTGCCGTCGCGACCGAGCGGCCGGGGATCGGCGAACGATCCGGTGGCGGGATCGGCCCACCCCGGCATCGTCGCGACGGCTGCCTGCACGTCGCCGGCCACGTGCGGATGCTGGCCGTGGCGGCCGTCGAAGTTGATGCCCACCCAGTCGATGAACCGGTCGCCCGTCCAGAAGGCGGCGGCCCGCAGCGTGTCGAGCTCATAGAGGATCCACGCCTTTCCCTTCGCGACTCCGCCCGTCCCGTCATCGAGCCGCACCGCGAGCCCCTTTCGGGCAACGTTCGTGCCGTCCTTGCCCACCTCGAACGTGCCGGCCAGAAACGGACCGTAGTCGTGCATCCGCCACGGCTCCACGGTCGATGGCTCAGGCCCGCGGCTGCTGCCCTTCGGCAGCGATGCCAGGTAGTCGGGCGTGGTCGCCGCGTACCACGCCGGGTTGCGGTCCTTGAGAAACGTCTCGCGGATGTAGTGGATGACGTCGTACTTCTGGCTCGGCACCATCCAGGTCTGCGCGACCATCAGGCCGTTGCCGGCGGTGAGCGTGCGATAGAGCGCATGCGGGTCGCTGCCGTGCTTGAACTTCCCTTCGGCGAACCGCAGCGCGGTGGGCAGCGAGCCGGGGGCTTCGAGCGTGCCGTGGCAGTTGGCGCAGACTCGGCCGTAGATGGCCTCGCCCCGTTGAAAGGCGGCCTGCGCCTTCGTGGTGTTGCGCCAGTCGGCGATGAACCCGGCGTGATCGATGTCCGCTTCGTAGGCGGCCGGAGCCTGGACCGCGAGCACCGCCGGATCGGGGGGCAGGGCGGCCGCGCGATCGGGACCGCCGGCGGCGACCTCCGCGAGGTAGCGGACGAGGTCGAGGAACTGCCGCCGGTCGGCGAGCAGGTTGGCGAGGCCGTGCGGCATCAGCGACTGTCGCTGCTCGATCCGTTCGTCGATCGACGCCTTCGGGATCGTGGTCTCGCGGCCGCCGGTGGCGGCGTCGCGGAGCACGAGTTCGTCGGCCGTCTCCCGAGACACGAGGCCGGAGAGGCTTTGACCCTCGTCGGTGATGATCGTGACACCGCGAAACGCGGGGCGGACCACGGCCGACGGATCGAGCAGCGACTCGACGAGGTGCGCCGTGAGGCGGTCGCGCGACACGCCCTCAGGGATCGCGGCGAGGTTTGGACCGAGCGGCGAGGTGCCGCTGCCGGCGATATGGCACTGCGTGCAGGTGAGGTGCCGCGTGTGGAAGAGGGTCGCGCCCCGGCTCGCGTCGCCCCGCCGCTCGACGTCGGCGACGAGGGCCGCCCGATCCTCGGCCGCAAGCGCGGCGGCGAGTCCGTCGGCCGGCGTGGCCGCCACGGCAGGAGTGCCGCATGCCACGATGGCCGCGGCAAGCGACAAGGCGAGCGCGAGCCGACGCGGCGGCATGGCGGCGACACGACGAGCAGTCGAGTGGGGCACGGCAATCAACTCGCAGGATTCAATTTTTTGGACTTAGCATACGGGGTCGCACCCGTCCGAAGTCTACCTGCCGCGCATAACGGCACCTTGGCACGCCCCTCCCGCACGGTCCTTCCTCGAGCGGCCGCGGAAGTATTCGATGCGGCACAGCAGCACCGACCCTGCCAACGAAGGCCAGGGTATGCTTAGCACCGGCCACACCTTCGGGGATGACCTCACGGAGGAGCAGCGGGTGGCGGTGCGCGAGTTTTTGAAGTGCCTCTGATTCGGGGTTCGCATGATGGTCGTGTTCGAGAGCGGAGCGAGTGAGAGTCGACCGGCCGTACGGCCGCGGGCGAACCACGCTGGACACGGCGTCTGGTGGCGGTTCGCCCCACGCCTTACGGCGTTGGGCTTGGACGGCTGGTGTGTCAGCCGGGCCGCGCGCCTGGCGTTCGCGTGCGTGGCGCTCGCGATCGCGCCAGCAGCCGCCGAGGATGCGGCGGGTGCGTCGCCGCCTGCCGTGGTCGTGTCGCAGGAGCGGCTGCGAGTGGCTGGCCTCGACGGGAAGGTGCACGGGTTCGACGAACTCCTCGGCGACGGGCGGGCCGTCTGCTTCGCGTTTCTCCATCCTGCCTGCCCGATGGCGCAGGGCTATGCTCCCGTGCTCGACGAACTTGCCGCCCGATTCGCCGGCGACGGCATCCGAGTCGTGGGCGTGGTCTGCGAAGCCGACGACGCTGCGGGGGTCGAGGCCTACCGCACGAAGTTCGCCATCGCGTTTCCGATCCACCGCGACACCGAGTTCACGCTGGCCGAGGCCCTCGGCGCGACGGTCACGCCCGAGGTCGTGCTCGTCGATCGTGATCGAAGGATCCGTTACGCAGGCCGGATCGACGACCGCTACAAGCTTCGCGGCGTCATGACCCCTGGCGACGCTGAGCCCGAACTCGCGAACGCTATCGACGATTTCGTTGCCGGTCGTGAGGTCCGCGAACCGCGGACGGAGGCCGCCGGCTGCCCGCTTGACCGGCCGGAGCGGCCCGTGGCCTCGGCCGTGGTTGCCCCGACCACGCCGACGTTCTTCAGGGACGTCCTCCCGTTCGTGAATAACCAATGCCAGAAGTGCCACAGCCCGGGGCAGGCCGGCCCGTTCAGCCTGCTCTCCTATGAAGACGCCGTGGAATGGATCGACATCGGGCTCGAGGAGATCGACGCCCGGCGAATGCCGCCGGCGCAGATCGAAAGCAACCTCGACTATCAGGGGACCAAGCCTCCGACCGCCGCGGAGATCGCCATGCTGCGGGCATGGGTGGCCGCCGGCAAGCCGGAGGGAAATTCCTCCGATGCCCCCACGCTCGCGCCGCTGCCGGACTACTCAGGCTTTCAGGAGGATCTCGGTCTCCCCGACATCGTGCTCGAGCAGCCCGAGCCGACGCAGCTCGGCTCCCACGGCAACAACGTCTATCGCAACATCGTGTTTCCGCTGAACCGCACCGAAGATCTCCGGCTCCGCGCGATCCAGTTTCTGCCGGGCAATCGCAAGGTCGTGCACCACGCGCTGATCGGCCATCTACCGCGGGAGACAGCGGAGGAGGCGATTCGGGAGCATGGAGGCCGCGACGGCTTCAGCCACCCGGATGACCGCGCCGGGGGCTTTCAGGATTCGCACGGCATCGGGTTTCGGGTGCCGCCCGTTCGCGATGACGGGCAGCCGCGGGCTTCGTTCGTGAGCGGCTTCGTGCCCGGGGTGCGGGCGACGGTCGCCCCGGCCGATGCGGCGGTGGTGATTCCGGCAGGCTGCGACATCTCGGCTCAGGTGCACTACGTTCGCACCGGAAAGCTGGAAACCGATTCGAGCCGGATCGGGATCTGGCTCGACAAGCGGCCGCCGCGCAAGGTGATGAACATGATCTACCTCAGCGGCGATTTTGCGGTGGTGCCGCCGGGCGTCGCCGACTTCCACGTTCGCGGCAGCTACACGCTTCCCTTGGACGCCGATTTCGTGGGCGTCGTGCCCCACGCGCACCGACTGGCCCGGTGGATCGAGCTCAGGGCCACCCTGCCGGGTGAGAAGCAGTCGCTCCTACTCCTGCGGGTGCCCCAGTGGGACTACAACTGGCAGTCACCCTACAACCTCAAGCAGCCGATGCTGTTTCCGGCCGGCACGCGGTTTGACGCGGAGGTTTCCTACGACAACTCCGCCGCCAATCCGCGAAACCCGTTCGCTCCGCCTCAGAACGTCTGGCACAACGAGACCATTCACGACGAGATGCTGCTGCCGATGTTCATGTTCGCGTCCGAGAGGCCGCTCGACGCCAAGGGCGACTCGTTCAAGAGGTTCTACTCGACGCTCGTGCGGTCGCGGCTGCTCCGGCGGCTGGTGGATCACCAGTTCAAGTTTGCCGCCGATCCGGAAGGGAACGTCGTTCTTTCACCGGACTACGACCCCGACGACCACCGGTACTGACGCCGGGCACGAGTGAGATGGGGGACGACGCGGGGGCTGGTGGCGGATCGTCCCACGCCTTACGGCGTTGGGCTTGGACAGGTTTCGTACAAGCCGAAGGCCGTAAGGCCTCGGGCGCACCACGCAGGACGCGGGGGCTGGTGGCGGTTCGTCCCACGCCTTACGGCGTTGGGCTTTGACAGGTTTCGTACAAGCCGAAGGCCGTAAGGCCTCGGGCGCACCACGCTGAGCGCGGACGGTCAACTATTCGCCCTGCGATCGCGTGGCCCGTTGAGCAGGCTGCCGATGGGCGTGAAGCGAACGCACCAGCGGTAGGTCACCAGCATGATCGGCGTCACCATCGCCAGGATCAGGAGGAACTTCGCGTTCGCGGGCAACGGCCACTGTCGCACGAACAGCTGGGCCACGATGACCAGCGGCACGTGGATGAGATACATCCAATACGAGGCATCGGCCAGCCACGACACCGTGGGGCTGGGGTTCCTGAAGAATCGGTGGAACACACCGATGAGGCCGAGCGACATCGTCCAGGCGTAGGCGGGCTGGAGCACGGTGGCGAGCGCGCGGTCGTTCATCGTGGCGAGGCCGACGCCACCGATCGCCACCGCTGCCGGCAGCAAGAGCTTCCAGCGCCTGCCGAGCCGCGTATCGATCCCCTCCGCCGCGAACGTGGCGACGCCGAAGAAATAGAAGCAGGCGTAGAAGGCAAGCATGTGCGGCGTCGGCAGCAGGCCCAGAGACGTGTCGGGCCCGTAGAACCCCGTCAGCGACATGCCGATCACCACCTGCGGGAGGCATGATGCCGCCACGAGCCACCAGCGTCCGCGGCCCGATGGCAGGAGGCCTGTGACGGCGAGCAGCGCGAAGATGACCACGAGCCAGCAGAGAAACCACAGGAACCAGAGGTGGTCGAAGAGGTTCGTCTGGAAGAGATGGATCGACCACGAGCCGAGGCGGACCCGCAGCGTCTCCGACGACAGCATTCGCAACCAGGCGAGCATCAGCCGGTCGAGCGGGCCGCCGAGTGTGCCCTCCGCGTTTGGGCCCGTCGGGAGGAGATCGCGGAGCCGCTCGCGTCCGCGCAGGATGTCGTCCACGCTGAGTGGATTCAGGCCGATGAGGGGCGCGAACTCGGCGGTGGCGTCGGCCGGGAGCGCCATGATCGCACCCGGCAGCCGGCCCACGACGTTCTGGGCGAGCGGATCCGCCCCCCGCTCCAGGAGCACGCGGCCGGCCGCGTCGTGACCGAACAAGGCGACCACATGGAGGGCAGTGTTCCCGCTGCCGTCATGCTCGTTGGCGTCAGCGCCGGCATCGAGCACCGCAGCCACGATCGCCGGGTCGCCCTGCATCGTGGCCCAGCCGAGCGGCGTGCGGCCGTAGAAGGCGTCTTTCGTGCCGGCTGCTCCCTCCGTCGCGAGCCGGCGGCGCACGGCCGCCTCGTCGCCGGAGAGGATCTCCGCGACGGCGGGTTCGGGACGGATCACTCGATGCGCGAATCCCTTGAGCGCCGTGTCGAGCGGCACGATCGTCGAAGCCGCGATCACCAGCGGCAGGAAGATCCGCGTGAACCGCTGCTCGAGCAGGGTCTTCAGCCCGCGGCGACGATAGACGAGCATCGTGAAATAGCCGCTGAGCAGGAAGAAGAGCGGCATCCGGAAGCCGTGCACCAACGCGTAAAACAGTGGCAGCAGATCGCTGCGCCGTGTGTCGTGCACGGGCCATGGAGCCGCAAAGAAGCTCAGCGATGCGTGCAGCGCGACCCCCAGCAGCATGGCGAAGCTGCGCAGGGCGTCGAGATCGGTGCGTCGCTGCGCCATGAGACAAGCCGGCGGCCGGCACTGGGAGGGTGTCGGGGGCTGATGGTATCTTCCCCCCGGTTCGATGCCCACTGCCATGATGCCGGTGCCGACCCGAATGGAAGGGTACTGCGGCCACAGATACGAAGGGTTTTGTCAGCATGACGCTCGCAGCCAAGACGGGCCTCTCAGTCGTTGCCGATGGCATGGCGGTGTCGGTGTCGGATGGCCGCGGCGGTGCCGCGCGGAAGACGCTTCTCGAGCACGTGAGTTTTCGGATCGAGCCGGGCGAGTTCGTGTGCGTGCTTGGCCCCAGCGGGGCGGGCAAGAGCACGCTCGTCCGTGCGATGTTGGGAGACCGGCCGATCTCCGCCAGCAGCCTGCTCGTCGGCGGGCACGACGTGTGTCGTGAAGCCGACGCCCTTCGCGGCTCGATTGGCTACGTACCCCAGCGGGACATCAACCCCGAAGCCCTGTCGGTGGAGAGGGCGCTGCACTATGCGTCGGCGGTGAGGCTGCCGTCGCACGCGACCGTCGCCGAGCGTCAGGCGGCGATCGATCGGGTGGTGGCTGAAGTGGGCCTCGACAGGGTGCGGCACGAGCCGATCGGCACGCTCTCGGGAGGCGAGATGAAGCGGGCGAGCCTGGCGGCCGAAATGCTCGCCGCTCCCGGGCTGCTCGTGCTCGATGAGGCCACCTCCAGCCTCGATCCGGCCACCGAGGCCCGGATCATGGCGCTCCTCGCCGATCGGGCCCGGGCGGGCACGACCGTGGTCGCGGTCACGCACTATCTCGACAACGTGCACGAGGCCGACAAACTCCTGATCCTCGGTCACGGTGAGGTGGTCTGGTTCGGCTCCCGCGTGGAGGCGCTCGAGCACTTCGGGGTGCAGCGGCTCGCCGATGTCTACGTGGCCATCGAGGACCGACCGCCCGGGTTTTGGTCCGCCCGCTGGCGGGAGTGGCAGGCGGACAACCGCCTCATCGCAGTTGCGAAGCAATCCGGGCACGAGGCCACCGGTACGGCGGCGGAGCGAGTGGCGTCGCTTGCAGCGGTCTCCATCCCCGGCTTCGGCCGACAGTTCGCCACGTTTTTCAGTCGCGAACTCGAAACAGCTGTCCGCGACCGCGTGGGCCTACGCATGGGCATGCTCCTGCCGCTAGCCCTCGCCGCCGTCGTGCTCGCCGGTTTTTCCGCCACGGACTTCCGGAGTCCGCTCATGCTGACGCGGTTTCTCGACCCCGGCGAGAAGAGCGTGCTGGCGGACGTGTGGGGGGAGGTGTCGGAGGCGATCGCCACCGAGACGGTCGCCGAGCAGGATGCCAGCATTCCCGGTCAGATCCGGGTGTTCCTCGACAGCCAGCCGAAACTACTCGCCCATCTGCGGGAGCCGTCCACCGCGAGGATCGTCCGACATGCCCTCACCGACACGGTCCCCGTCGCGCCAGATCGGGAGATCATCGACCCAGGCGGCACGTTCAAGTGGCTCTCGCTGATGAGCATCTGCATGGTGATCCTCGGATTCGTCACCGGCTTCCGGGAAATCGTCAAGGAGCGGCCGATGCTCGACCTGGAGCGGCGGCACGGCCTGCGTTTTCCCGCCTATGTGGTCGCGAAGGTTGCGGCGCTCGCTGTGGTGCTCGCGGTGCAGATCGCCATCTTCAGGACCACCGTCGAGCTGGGCTTCATGATCCGCGAGGCGTTTGGAGGCGAGGGGCCCGCCGAGATCTACCGGCGTGGGCCGGTCGTCTCCGCGTTCTGCAACTGGCTCGCGGCGGTGGCCTGTGCGGCGATCGGCCTGATCGTTTCAGCCTGCGTCCGCTCGACCGACAAGGGCGTGCTGGCGGTGCCGCTGCTGGTTACGCCGCAGATCCTGCTCGGGGCCACGATCCTACCAATCAAGGGCGGGGTGCTCAAAGTGCTTGCGATGCTCTTCTCGCCGCTGTACTGGGCCCATCGCGGCTGCCGCAGCGAGGGGCAGGGCGTGCCGGACTTCTGGCAGAACCTGGGCGACTACGACCCGGCCATCTGGATCCCGATCGCGGCGCTCGCCACGCAGATCGTGGTGGCGACCATCGCCACGATCCTCGTGCTTCGCTGGCAGGAACGGGCCCACCTCGGTCGCAACCGCGCGGTGCGCTGATGGAGCCACGCGAGCGTCTCACGCTGGACACGGCGTTTGGTGGCGGTTCGTCACACGCCTGACGGCGTTGGGCTTGTGCGGCAGTTGCATAAGCCGACCGGCCGTAAGGCCGCGGGCGAAACACGTTGGACACGGCGTCTGGTGGCGGTTCATCCCACGCCTCACGGCGTTGGGCTTTCTACGACTCCCGTTTCAGGCCGCTTCAGGCGGGCGCCAGCCGTGGGTGAGCACGCGCAGGCCATGCGTGCGGGCTGCAGTGAGCGTCTGCGGCGAGATCTTTTTGCGCGTCGGCGAGATCCTTGACGACGCCCGTGAGGTCGTTGTAGCGAAAGCCCGCCCGGTCAGTTGACCGGCTCAATGTGGGGCAGCATCCACAAGCGGTCGAAGTAGGCCTTGGTCGGGCCGTAGAACCGGCAGTAGGTGAACCAGCCCTTGCCGGGCAGCGTCTGGATCCAGTTGCTCTCCGGCTTCCCGGCGGGGGCCGCCCGGCCGAAGAAGATGTCGACGGAGCCATCGGGATTGGTGGCGATCGCGTCGCGCGACGACCGGTCGGGCTGCACGCCCGTGTCGACGAAGCAGCGGGTCTCGTTGTCGTACACGGTGACCGACCAGAACTGCGCGACGGGAACATCCTTCGGCACGGTGAGGCGGTAGGTCTTGCCACCGTCGAGCCAGCTGCCCGTGCGGTGGGACCGGCGGGAATCTCCAGCACCAGCGTTCCGCTCTCCGTCAGGTTGGGGAAGGCCATGATGGAGGGCGTGGTGGCGTTGGCGGTGAGGAGGCCGAGTTTGTCCTGGAAGGAGAGGTAATCGAAGTAGTCGAGTTTCCCTGCGCCAAACTTCGTAAGGTGTTCGCTCTGCCATTGCTGCATCGCCATCAGCGGCAGCGCCCAGAGGTTAGGCCTGCTGGGCTGTCTCACACCTGGACGAACGCCATCCGTGGCCGGTGGTGCCCTCACGTCCGCCGATCGCCTATCAGAGGGGTGATGGTACGTGTCGAGGCGACCATTGGTCCCCTCTTAAGGACCGGTTTTCAGTCGTGGCATTTCGCCAAAGTTGCGAAACATGTTTCGTAACATTAGCGAAACTGATTCGCACCAATTGCGAAACTGTTTCGCAGTTCCTGTGAAACAGATTTTTTATTTTGAACGAAGAACGACTTTTCCTTGCTTTTTGGAAAGGTGTTTCCCGTTTCGTGCGCGCTATTCCCGGTTCGTGCGCGCCACGCGGTTTGGTGCTGCGCGGCACAGAATTTGCACCGATTCCTCTCATCAACCGGCTGAGACGGACCTCAGCTCCCGCCTGCCTGCCTGCCTGCTGCGGATACCCCGACGATGAATCGATTTTCCAGGTTCACGGTGTCGTTTCGGCTTCTTCTTGGCTCCGCACTCGCCACGATCTGCCTTACAGGCCTGCTCGGGGGCGCGACCGCCCAGGCCCAAACGGCGCTCACCTGGCAGGGCACTGCCGGTGCCGGCAACACCAGCTGGAACGCGACCAACAACTGGTTGGCAGCGCCGCCTGCCACGAGTGGCACCTACTCGCTGTTCATCAACAACAACGCCCGCACGACGAACGTCAACAACCTCGGTGGCCTGGTGCTCACCAACGTCACGTTCGGCACCAATGCGGGCGCGTTCACGATCAGCGGCAGCGCCGTCACGCTCCGTGGAGTGATCAGCAACAGCTCGGCCAGTAACCAGTCGATCAGCTTCAACATTCTCCTCGGCGGCACCGCCGCCACAAGCGGCACCTTCCAGGCGGCATCGAGCGGAACCGTCACGCTGAGCGGAACGATTTCCGGCACGAACGGGCTCGTCAAGACGGGCACGGGCGTGTTTCGGATCACCGGTGCGAACACCTACTCGGGGGCCACGCAGGTGAACGCGGGGTCGATCTCGATCAACGCCAACGCAAGCCTCGGCTCCACGTCGGGCGTGACGCTCGACGGCGGCGGGCTCGTGATCGATTCCGGCTCCGCCACCGGGTTCACGGTCGACAAGGCGATCACGCTCGGCAGCGGCGGCGGCACGCTCACCTCCACCGCGGCGACGAACACCGGCGGCGCCGGCATCGTCACCTACTCGGGCCTGATCAGCGGCTCGGGCGGGCTCACGATCGCCGCCAACGGCGACAAGGTGAACGCGGCCAATGGCCAGTACACGGCCCTCACGGGAACGAACACCTACAGCGGCACGACGACGATCACCAGCGGCCTCGTGTTTGCGAGCAACACCAGTGCGTTCGGCAACGCCTCCAACACGATCCTGCTCAACGGCGGCGGTCTGCTGCAGGGGGGTGGCGATGCGACGCTCGGCTACGCGATCGCGCTCGGCGGTTCCAACGGGTTCGTGCGAACCTTCGGCGGCAACACGCTGACGCTCAGCGGAATCGTCAGTGGCTCGGGCGGCTTGACGAAAGCCGACGGCGGCACGCTCGTGCTCACCGGCTCGAACACCTACACGGGTCAGACGACGATCGGCGGGGAGCCATCGCCGGCCGCCAACTCCGGCAACGGCACGATCAAGGTCGGCAGCGCCACCGCCCTGGGCAACGGCGGCGCCCTCGACATCATCGACGGGTTTCTTGACCTCAACGGCTACAGCGTCTCGATCGGTGCCCTGAGCGGCACGGGGGCGGGCCTGGCGGCCAGCGGCACGGGCTCCGTGTCCGTGATCACGAGCAACACCGCGGGTTCGGTCACGCTCACGAGCAACGCGGCCACGAACACGACGTTCGCCGGCGTGATCACCAACGGCTCCGGCACGGTCGGCTTCACGAAGGCGGGCAGCGGCACGACCACGTTCACCGGGGCGAACACGTACACCGGCACGACGACGATCGCGGCTGGTGTCCTGCAGATCGGCAGCGGCACGACCGGGTCGCTCGGTGCGACCGGGCTGATCACCGGCTCGGCCGGGGCCGCGCTCGCCTTCAACCGCTCCAACGCGATCACGCAGGGCACCGTGATCGGCGGCGCGATCAACGTGGCGCAGGCGGGCTCCGGCACGACGACGCTCTCGGGATCGAACACCTACACCGGCACGACGACCATCACGGCCGGCGTCCTCAACATCCAAAACGCCTTGGCCCTCGGCGGGACGGCCGGCAGCAGCACGGTCTCCTCCGGCGCCGCCCTTCAACTGCAGGGCGGCATCGCGGTCGGGAGCGAGGCCCTCTCGCTCTCGGGCTCCGGTGTCACCAACGACGGTGCCCTGCGGAACATCAGCGGCACCAACTCCTACGGCGGCGACGTCACGCTCGCGACGGCCTCGCGGATCAACTCCGATGCGAATCTGCTGACCATCTCGGGGAACGTGACGAGTTCGAACCTCGGCCTCACCGTCGGCGGTGCCGGTAACACGACGATCAGCGGCACGGTCAACCTCGGCTCCGGCTCGCTCACGAAGGACGGGGCGGGCACGCTCACCCTCTCGGCCGCCAACACCTACACCGGCACGACCGGCATCACCGTAGGCACGCTCGCCTTCGGCGCGTCCAACGCCCTCGGCTCGGGCAACGTCACCGTGAACGGCGGCGTGCTCGACATCGCGAGCTTCAGCGACTCGGTGGGCCTCGTCACGCTCACCAGTGGCACGATTCAGGGCACCACCGGCGTCCTCTCCGGCACCTCGTTCGCCGTGAGCAGCGGCTTGGTCTCCGCGATCCTCTCGGGCACCGGCACGAGCCTCACGAAGACGACGTCTGGCACCGTCACGCTCTCGGGTGCGAACACCTACACCGGCGCCACCACCGTCAGCGCCGGCCAGTTGTCCCTTGGCAGTTCGGGAGTGCTCTCCGACTCGACGGCTGTGACGGTTTCGGGCGGCAACCTGGCCCTCGGTGCGAACAGCGACACGGTCTCCAGCTTCACGATCTCGAGCGGTTCGCTCACGGGTTCCGGAACGCTGACGGCGGCCAGCTACACGCTGAGCGGCGGCACGGTGGCGGGGAACCTTGGCACGGGCAGCATGACGGTGACGGCCAACTCGGCCCTCAACGGCACGGCCGGCGTGACGGCCCTGAGCCTCAACTCGGGCACGCTCACGCTCGGCTCGGCCGGCCGGCTCACGGGCACGTCCGCGCTGGCGGTCACCGGTTCCAGCACCGGCGGCCTCACGCTCGCCGGCAGCGAGACGTTCGGCTCGCTCGCCGGCGCTGCGAATATCGCCGTCAATGCCGGCACGCTCACCACCGGCGGCCTGAACAGCAGCGGCACCTACTCGGGCGTGCTCTCCGGTGCGGGCGGCCTGACGAAGGTGGGCAGCGGCACGTTCACGCTCTCCGGTACGAGCACCTATGGCGGCACGACCCAGGTGAACGCCGGCGTTCTGGCATTGGGTGCCTCGAACATCCTCTCGGGCTCGACCACGGTGGCGGTGGCGGGTGGCGAGGTCGCGCTCGGTGCCAACTCCGACTCAGTCGGGGCTTTCACGATCACGAGCGGCTCGCTGACGGGTTCCGGCACGCTGACGGCGGCCAGCTACGCCCTCGGTGGCGGCACGGTGGCGGGCAACGTCGGCACGGGCACCATGACGGTGACGGCCAACTCGGCGCTCGCCGGCACGGCGGGCGTGACGGCCTTGAATCTCAACTCGGGCACGCTGACGCTCGGCTCGGCCAGCCGGTTCACGGCAACCGGCAGCATCGTCGTCAACGGCTCTTCGAGCGGTGCCCTGGTCCTGGGCGGCAATGAGGCCTTCGGCTCGCTGGCCGGAGGCGCCGACGTGGCCCTTGGCGGATTCACGCTCACGACGGGCAGTGCGAACTCCAGCACCAGCTATGCGGGCGTCCTGTCCGGCTCCGGCGGGCTCACCAAGGTCGGCAGCGGCACCTTCACGCTCAGCAGTGCCAACACCCATACCGGCACGACGACGATTTCGGCCGGTGCACTCAACATCCAAAACGCCCTGGCCCTCGGCGGCACGGCCGGCGGCAGCACGGTCTCCTCCGGCGCCGCCCTCCAACTGCAGGGCGGCATCGCGGTCGGGAGCGAGGCCCTCTCGCTCTCGGGTTCCGGTGTCACCAACGACGGTGCCCTGCGGAACATCAGCGGCAGCAACTCCTACGGTGGCAACGTCACGCTCGCGACGGCCTCGCGGATCAACTCCGACGCAAACCTGCTGACCGTCTCGGGGAACGTGACGAGTTCGAACCTCGGCCTCACCGTCGGCGGGGCTGGCAACACCACGATCAGCGGCACGGTCAACCTCGGCACCGGCTCGCTCACGAAGGACGGCGCTGGCACGCTCACCCTCTCCGCCGCCAATACCTACACCGGCACGACCGGCATCACGGGCGGCACGCTCGCCTTCGGCGCGTCCAACGCCCTCGGCTCGGGCGACGTCACCGTGAGCGGCGGCGTGCTCGACATCGGGACGTTCAGCGATTCGGTGGGCCTCGTCACGCTCACCAGTGGCACGATCCAGGGCACCACCGGCGTCCTCTCCGGTACCTCGTTCACGGTGAGCAGCGGCCTGGTCTCCGCGATCCTCTCCGGCACGAGCCTCACGAAGACCACCTCCGGCACGGTCACGCTCACGGGTTCGAACACCTACTCCGGCACGACGACGATTTCCGCCGGTGCACTGAACATCCAAAACGCCCTGGCCCTCGGCGGCACGGCCGGCAGCAGCACCGTCTCCTCCGGCGCCGCCCTTCAGCTGCAGGGTGGCATCGCGGTCGGGAGCGAGGCCCTCTCGCTCTCGGGCTCCGGTGTCACCAACGACGGTGCCCTGCGAAACATCAGCGGCAGCAACTCCTACGGCGGCAACGTCACGCTCGCGACGGCCTCGCGGATCAACTCCGACGCGAACCTGCTGACCGTCTCGGGGAACGTGACGAGTTCGAACCTCGGCCTCGCCGTTGGCGGTGCCGGCAACACCACGATCAGCGGCACGGTCAACCTCGGCACCGCCGGCGTGACCAAGGACGGAGCCGGAACGGTCACGCTGTCGGGCCCGGTCACCATGACGAGCGGTTCATCGATCGTCGTCAGTGCCGGCACGCTGATCATGTCGGGCAGCAACGGCCGGGCGGCCTCCACGTCATTCCAGACGACCGTGAACGGCGGCGCGCTGCAGCTCCAGGCCAATCCTTCCAACACGGCCTCCGGCACCTCGTTCGCACTCTCACTGGAGCAATCTGGCACCGTCGTCCAGCCGTTCATCCTCAACAACGGCGGTACGCTCCAGCTCCGCTCGGATTCAAATGTGACGTTCGCGGGCGGCAACAACCTCGGCGGTGTCGGCAGTGCGACGGTGACGCTCGACGTCGCGTCACTCTCGGGCGCGACGACGGGCGGCACGATCGGGTTCGCCCCGGCTGGATTCGCCACGGCCGCGACGGTTCTCAACATCACCGGCGGCAACGGCTACACGCTCCAACTCGGGCCCGTGACGAACCCCAACGGTTCCTCGCTGACGATCAACGCCAACTCGGCGAACGTATCGATGGGCGCGATCGGCACGACCGGGTCGTTTTCCGCGCTCACGGTTGGCGGCTCGACGGGCTACACCGCCTTCCTGACGGGCTCGCTGTCCGGCACGAGCGTCAC
>Ga0304730_1001116_pt1 | contig 20982 bp, 19 predicted proteins | sample M_130628_MF_Meta_FD_190474 | JGI IMG/M metagenome (GOLD analysis project Ga0304730, IMG submission 190474) | Freshwater microbial communities from Lake Montjoie, Canada to study carbon cycling - M_130628_MF_MetaG (v2) (version 2) | ecosystem: Environmental > Aquatic > Freshwater > Lake | place...
CGAGTTCTGCCTGAGTAATCGCAGCGTCGGCATCAACTTGCTGAGACCCACCCTGTTCGATACCCGTAGCGATGCAGTCCAGCATCTGGGGAGTGCGAACAAAGAATACGCAGTTTCCGCAACGGCTAGTCTGTGCTTCTTCTACAGTGGTATTCCACTTGTCTGCTTTATCCTGCCAAAACTCGTCGTTTGGCTCTTTGGGGTTGAGGGGGCCGTAGCCGACGTTGTCAATAGCGTTCTGACGGTTCTTGAGGTTCAATTCAATGTTCTGCGTGGCAGGAGGACACGTTTCCCCGTCAACCGCTGCAGTGAGGGGCATGTCTTCGAGAAGAAGGTCAGTCTCAGGGCTATATCCGAGGTCAATGGTGGTGCGACCAGCAATGAAGTTCACCTTGTCAATAGCGTCTTGGCGACGAGCGCTAAGAACCATCATGGTATTGATTTCTTCAGAGTTGCGGAGAACATCGGTGCTGTACACACGACCGTCAGGCTCTTGATACGAGAGTTCACGGTTACGCTTATCTCCGGGCCAGAAGCCGTCCATCTCCTTGTGACGGAGAGCACAGTACCCCTTAGCACGCGGGCCAAGGTACTTCTTGAGGTTACGGACACAGCGGGTCCAGTCGCCAGGAGTATTCCAGCGAATCTTTAGTCCACCCTTGCCAACAGTCCAGTATTTGCGAAGTTCTTCAGCGTTACCACGGTTACGGTCAAGACCGCCCGCTGCAACGAGAGCCAAGAAGTCATACTTCTCACCGATGAGAACGGCAACTGCAAGGTCGAGGCTATACGCCGAAGCGGCTACAGTCTTGACATCTTCTTCGCGTCCTTCAGGAGCCTGTGCAGTATCGACCTGATTGAGAACATCGTTGAGAACGGTCTCATCGAGGGGGACAACGGGGGGAGGAGTAGCCGAGTTAAGGTCTGCGAGAGTACGCACATCCTTGACCCACTTGCCTGCCTCGCGAGTCCACACCATTGGTTCGTTCGACTTTGTGTTCTCGGGAACGAGAACCGACAACTGCATGACAGCGCGAGGGTCATCAGGCGAAACGATAGCCATGTAGATGGGCTGAACGTCCGTAGTCTCGGGAGTAATTTCAACAGCAAGGTCCTTGCCCGCTGCTGCGAGAATGGGTCGGTACCAGATGGAGTTGGAGACGCCAGTATTCTTGTCCTTCTTTTTCAGCCAGTTCTTGAGAAGTGGGTGCTTGTAGGCGTCGAGTGTAAGTTCCTTACCAACTGAGTCTTCAAGTGCCTCGCCATACGCACCCTTGTTCGTCGGGTCAAAGGTAGGGTTCTCGACTCCACCAGCGTTTGGGAGTGGCTCGCGGTACAGAGCACGCTGTGACGAAACCCACGAGGGCCAGTCAGCAAGCATGTTGTGGAGGTCGGCGGGGGTAAGTGCGGGAAGAGTTCCAGGAAGTTGAGCGACAGGTCGCCCCATCGGAGTACGGGGCTGACCAAGAATTCCAGAGAGGTCAAGCGGGTTGTACGTGTCTGGGAGAGGAGCAGGAGTAGTCGGGTAGACATTTTGGTTAGGTGTATCTACCTGTCGTCCAGCAACCGTAACCGTACTTCCGCTATCAAGTTTGACATTGACAGTCCCCGAAGCGCGGTCAGTGCTTGTGATAGTTCCCTGCTTGGAGTTATCTCCGCCGACAGCAACGCGAGCGCCAGCCTTAGCGAACTGCCCAGAAGCATTACGGACCTGCGTAGTAGCAGCCTTTGAACGCTCTTCGGGAGTGTACTCGGCGTTAGCCTTAGTGGTGTCTCCAGCAGCAGTCATCGCAAGGTTGACAATGTTCCAGTCAATCTCGGGGAGAGCATCCATAGCCATACGGGCTTCTTCTTCTCCGTCATCGAGGTCTTCGACAGAGACAGTACGGAACGGGTCCTCTTGGAAGAGGGCAGCAATGGTAATTGCAGACTCTGGGTCAATAGTGACGTGAGTCTTTTCTACGGTGTCATCTGCTCCGTCGAGTTCAGCATCACGAGTCCAGATATCTTCGTGCATACTGCCGAGGTCATCCCACGAGCCGTTATCCCACACGTAGACGTTTCCGTCATCATCAATTTTGTAGAGACGGTCAATTCCCGAACCATCCATACGAACACGGGCAATGAAGTCAGGGGCATAAACATCGTCACGACCGAAGTCGTTGATATCGCCGACATACTGGTCGTTGTATGCCTGTGCGTCAGGAATAGCCTCGTATGTGGGAAGTGTATAACCGTCAGCAGTAATCGCCTTCTTGTTCTCGGACTCAACAATGGCAGATGCCCAACGCTGACCAGCGTCGCCACCCCACAGAGCCCATGCGATACGACCGTTCGAGGGGAAGCCATCTTCCTTGGGGCTATAACCCTTGCCCTTTTTGTCGACTTCGTGACGAGGGAAATACTTGGCAATGTGGCGGACCTTTTCGAGGCCAATCTGTCCACCCTTAGCGAGGGTACGGGCAGTATTGAGACCGACAGGAGTTCCACCACGCTTGTGCTTTTTGCGCCATTCAAGAGCCTTCTTGGCTTCGGACTGTACGCCAGAAGGAATAGTGTACTTGCGACCAGATGACGCTATAACACCAATGTCCAACATTGAAAGAGATGCCTCAGCGAGTTCTACCGCCGAGTCAGGGACATCAACGTCGTACTCAGAAATGCTCCAAGATTGCTCAGATGACAGCACATCAACACGTCCAGTTTTGAGAACCATGTTGAGGGCGGGGTCGATAATGGCACCATTGCGCTCATTAGCGAAGAAAAGAAGGCTTCCGTTGCTTCCTACGTATTCCACGATGCGCCTACTCTACGGGAGTTACGTAGTCGGAAATTTCCTCGGCAGTGAGGGGAGCAGCGTCAAACTTTGCAACAAGTTCTTCTGCAGTCTCGGCATTAACGGAGTGCGGGGTCGCCATCTCGAAAGACATGTCACCAGGAGCGACAGCAATCCACGTACCAGTAACACGCTTGTACATCCCGAAACCATTGATGTAGGAGAGACCGATAACGGTACCATCCTCACGCGTAAGCGCATACATTTCTTCGGTGCCGTCTTTGAAATAGGTAGCCATTGGCTGTTCCCTTTCTTCCTTGGTGAGGTGGTTCTCTGGACTAATCAGAGCCTTGACGGCCTGAACAGGCAACGAGATACCATATTGTGATAACTTGACCCCGTCGGTGGTGTCAATAGGGCGGATAGTGATATCGCCCTCTTGAGTAGAAAATGACATTTTTTCTACCATAGTGCGTTCTGCAAGAATGAGAGCGTCGTATGTCAGTTCTTCTCCATCAGAAGTAACTGCGACAATGTTGGATGTTCCGCTGGGAATATACGCATACAGAATCGGAGTATCTTCTCCGTCGACGGAGAGCATCCCAATGCTTGGGTAGACAAGGCGTCCGTCTGGGCGCTGAATCACCATGAACTCCGTTTCGTTGGCTAAGACCTAGTCTTATTGTATCTTATTATGAAGGATTTGTTTCCGACTGGTCTGGATTTTCATACAAGCCAATCCACTCATCTGAATCATCGTCGCCACCAAAGTTGTAGTCCAAGTCCTCTTCAAATGTTTTAGGAGGATTTTTGGCATACTGCTCACTTGCGCGTTGATACAGGTCTGCTAGGTCCTCTGCATCCTGATAAACCGAGTCTGCAACATCTACTTCAATTCCGTCATCCGCAGAATCAACTATGGTCTCAAAAGGACCCCTATCAAAGTAGTCTTCTACAGACTGTTTGGTGGCAATTTCACCTTTTTCAGACACGATAACACTATCTCCAACCTCCGCCCAGTTGAGGCCGTAGATTAAGTATTTTGCTTTTAGGCTGACCATGATTACCTGTTCCATCCATTCTGTTGCTGAGCATTCCTAAATTCTTCATTCCTACGTCGAAGTTTCTCCATGAAGGCAAGACTTTCCTCGAGAGTTGGAATACGGCGGTCTCCATGCCAGCCAGTCTCAGCCATGATTTCTCTACCAAGAGTACCTCCACGAGTAGGATAATACTCCAATTGTCCAGGAATAGTAGCAATTTCATTTGCAGTAGGTCGGTCACTACCCCCGCGTAGCGCTCGCTGAATGAGGTTTTCAAGATACATAGCATCCTGCATTCGACCCTCAGAAATTGCCAGCGATAGTTGATTCTTCATGTTTCGAACAATCATCGGTGGAACTACATTCTCAGTAAAATCAAATCCAGCGTTACCCCAAGTGTAGCCACCCTCAGTGAGACCAGCACCAACATGTACGTTCTGGATTCCAAGTGCACGATAGAGGTCATACAGTGCTTCTGTATAGTTGCTGGAGAACCCGTCACCACGGGCGCTCTTGACCAACTCCATGTACGCATTGTAGACATAAAGGTTGCCGTTCTCATCAAATCTAAACTCACGGCTAGTTGTCCCAACGGTCCTACCACTGGGGGTCACTATCTTTGCGCTAAATGACCTTTCTCCAACACGAATATCATATAGTTCGTACTTTCCAAAAGTTTTTCCTTCTAGGTGTCCTAGGATAATTTGGCGTAGTGCTGCAGTATCGCCAGAACGAATAATCTGTACAAACTGTTCAGGAGTCACGTCCGTCTGGTATGAGCCGGGCGTATAGGTAATCGAAGTTTCCGAAGTACTGTTGGGACGACGAGTTCCTTCTCGGGCAGGCGTGGCTCCCCGCTGACCAGCAGTGGGCTGGCTAGACGGTGCAAAACGATTCACGTCATTGCCAGTGTTGACTACAGTTCCTCGACGAACTGCCTGCATAACCTGTTCATCAGTCCAGTAACTAGGAGAACCGTTACGACTCTGCACATACCATTTGCCGTCACTATTACGAGTAAACCGTCGATAGTATCCTGCTGGCGTTGCTCCATGTAGCATTGCTCCAATAGGATATTCACGAAGTTGACTCAGTGACGTCACCCTAGCAGGTAGAGCCGTGGTGTCTTCTGGGGGAAGAGCACTAAACGTGTTGACTTCCGAGTTTTGGAAACGGTGGAGCAGTTGCTCGTTAGTGAACTGTCGACTAGTGTTTGCCAGTTCCCACTTACCATTGCCCAGTTTCGAGAACTTTAGAGGCTCAGAGCCATCTGCCAGTTGAAGCGAGACACTGCTACCAATTGGTGCAGAGGTGATGTAGAAAGCATCAGAGATGACAGAACCTTCAGGAAGGAGTTCCCACACACGGGGGGCCTCCTCTTCACTCTGCTGTTCTGTACGAGACGTCAGTCCCAGCGAGCCAAGAGTTTCTGAAGAGTAACCAATCGACGTAAAGGAACCAGTAGTGGGGTACCACTTACCGTCATCCTTCTTCTCGTACTCAACATTAGCAAGAGTCACCTGAGTTCCAACAGGAGCACCAGAGAACCAGTCAGGGTTATTTATTTGAGTTCCAGCAGGAACATCTACCCAACCAGCAGAAACGTCGGGGGTAATTTCAGACAACGGACTTGGAACCATTGCATCTGGGTTGCGGTCACCTTCAGCGGACACCTGTGCGCCCGGCGGGAGGACTGTAGGCGCAGCACCTCCAACATACAACTGTCCTGTCAGGACTCGGTCCCTAATCAGATTTTCAGGGAAAGCCTCCGTCGTAACCTGACCAGAAACAACTCGTCGCCAAACTCCTTCAGAGTCTTTCTCGTATATACGACCAGAACTAGTTGACCAGATTTGAGTTCCAGTTGGGGCACTGTTCAACCACTCTGGGTAAAGAATTTGAGTACCATTCATAGACTCAGGAACAGCGCCTCGAGGTGTTTCACGAGTAGCGGGGGCTTCTGATACAGATGGGGCTTCAGGAGTAGTTCCTACATCCTCTGAAACGGGCTGTGAAGCAACGATGTTAGCACCATCCGCGAGAGCACCAAACTCCTGCGAGGCATCAGCGTTGTTGTTACGCTCTGCTTCAACCGACGCAATGTCAGCAAGCATGGCAGCATCCTCGGCACGGTTCGGCTGGCGGTCAGGAAGAGCACGGAGTTCCTGAATGATGTCAGCAAACTCTTCGCGAGAAAGAGTCGTAGCCATTTCTGCACCAAAACCATTCAGTATATTCGTGTAGACGGCGTCACGGCGAAGTCCAGCAGGCAGTTCTCCATTCTCATTGAGGAGTTTGCTACCAAGAAGTTCAAGCACTTCATTTACTTGAGCAGGAGTGGCTCGGTCGATGGCACCCTCGTCAAAGTATGTGGAAACTTGCACATACTCGTTAGGGCCAGCAGTAAACGTGACACGCTCCACCTTATAGGTACCATCACTCTGACGAATAGCAACAGGAACGGTATACCCGCTACTAATTGCGTTCGGAACAGCATCAGCCAGAACTGGGGCCTGAACCATGCTCGTATTGTCATTGAGCATTCCAATGAAGTCTCCGCGAACAAGTTCGTCAGGAGTTCGAATAATCGCAAAAGGACGAGCGCCAATGAGGTGCTCAGGAACAACCGTTCCATCTTCAAGAACAAGTTCCGAGTTATCGTTACGAGTAGCCTGCTGAGTGCTAGGTCGAACGGGCTCAGCGGGAATTAGAGCAGGGCTTGGGACTACTATATCTTCGGGACGTGCAACTGAAGTTCCGTAGTCAGCGCGAGGGTCTTCGTACCCGTCACGGTAGCCAATACGCTCCGAGCCGTCAGTACCATCAGCAGTCTGGATAAGGCGGTTCATACGCGACGTAGTCCACGAGGTGTCGCCATTGTTCCACTTGACCTCGACATAGTCGGAGTAGCGGTAACGACCCAGCGAGTCAACCCAACCAAGACGCTTACGGACAGTACCGCGACGACCAGTGGCGTCGTGCTCGACGGTATCGCCAGCATCCAGTGGAGTGCGCTGGTCAAACGAAACCCATGTGCCATAACGGTCGAGGTTGTTCTGGTTCATCATGTGGGCTTCGTAGACATCAGCAACCTGATACATGTATGCCTTGTCGATGTTACGACCATACTTTCGGCTGATACGCTCAGCCATAATTCCCATCCACTTGTCATTCAAGCGGTACTTAGAGATAGCACTAAGGATTGAGCGCATAACGGCATCCTCGGCTCGACGTGCCTCGTTCGTCGAGGGAGGGTTGATACCAAGCAGTGCTCGGATGTTAGCCATAGTCTGGGGGTTGTGCTGAATTTCTTTGGCGTGGACCCACTGATTAGTGTCAGGGTCCATGACATCGCGCTTCTTACGACGACGAGTAGCGTCTGCATCAAACCAGTTGACGGGGCCCTTGCCATTGAAGAACGAAGCGTGGAACTTAGCAATCTCGCGGCGGTAGTTGTTAAACGTCGCGTAAGGAGACTGGCTCATGTGTCCGACACGTGCGGACCATGACTGACCTGTAGTCAAGTTGGTTCGACGAACGTAGGTGTAGAAGTACTCGTCAGCAGTGCGAGTGACGACAACCTCGAAGCGGTACTGAATTCCAGTAGCAGGGTCAGTGTACTCGTGGGTCTCCGTAACAACTTCGTCATCGCCACGACGCTCTCCGTTTGGAAAGAGTTCAGCCATCTTGTCGAGAATGTTGAAAGTTACACCAGCACGCTCGAGAGTACGCATAGCCTCGAGGTCTCCACCAGACACGTGCATCCACGCATCATTAGCGATGGCCTCGTCAATGGCGATTTCTTCGTCTTGTTCACTACCAAACTGGAAGACGTGAGCACTAAAGTCGTAGCCGGGGTCCTCGTCGTGCGGGTCTCCATCATCGATTTCTATGAGTACTTCAGGGTCGGCGTCACGAGTAATCTTACGAATAATGGCTGCGGTGGTTTTTCCCGTAGCCGCAGGGTTATTCATTTCGTACCACTTGCCGTCTTCACGACGCTCGAAGCGCTGGACATCACCGTTCTTATCGATGAAGTAGACGTCGCGGAAGTCCTGCGAACCTTGGTTCAAAACATCGCGCCAGTCAGTACGAGGCTGAGCAGATGCCATAGCATCCTCGACGGTCAGACCAGAAGCCTCAGCAACCTGCTCGCGGGCTTGCTGGTTGCGCTCAACATTTCCATCAACGGTGTCCATGTCGTACCCATTGTCGACAAGACGCTGACGCACTTCTTGAACAGAGATGTCTACGTTAGAAGTTCCTCGGAACTCGGGCATGCCAAAGTTCCGCAAAGAGATAGTAATAGTGTCTTCACCATTGCCCGTTGCAGAAATGTACGCGAGGATAACATCAGCAATAGGGGCAGTAGAAATCCATGTATTGAGAACCTCTTGAGGAGAGGGCTGTCCAGTAGTGCCCTCCTCTTCACGGGTAATATCGGATGTTCCCTGTCGACGAGCCTGAAGAGCATCTAGATTCATAGAGCCACCGTAGACGCTATCAAGAACGCCAGCAATATAAACTTCCGTGTCAAAATTGTCAGAGTTATAGAGAGCAAGCGCCACAGAATTCAGCGGGTATGTTTCTCCGCCTAACGTGACTTCTTGCTTTCCGTTGACCGCTGCTTCGCGGATTGCTTCACGAAGTTCAGCAGTACTAAAGCCGTCAAGCGAATCAGCAAGACGAAGGTCCTCTGCCGTCGGGTTGACATAGTCAAACTCATACTCGGAAATAGTTGGAATCTCAGTTACAGGCTCGTTGGGAACCTCAGTGATTTCGGGGTTGGTGTCGACAACAGGGATATCAGCGTTGACCGAATCAACAACACTGTTGATGGCGTCTTTACGCTGTTCGAGACGAACAACGTCTGAGACGCTACCGCTATCCATTGCACTACGAACATCGGCACTCAGGTCGGGGGCGTCATCAATGGCGGGCGGGTTACTGTCACGAAGTTCTACTGCTCGCTTAAGAACAGCCATCTCTCCGCTGTGACGAGGCTCCGCTACTCCACGGATGAACTCTGCCATCCTCCAGTACGGGTCATACCCCGAAGCAAAGCCAGTGTTCTGCGCGAGTAGGTTAGCATAGACCTCATCGTACGAAGCGCCACTATCAAACAAGGCGCGGGCAGAACCGTCCGCGTCATACTGCGAGAAAAGGCCATCAAGTTTTTCAGGATTAGCAGCATCAATGGTCTGCTGTGCATTGTATGCTCGAACGCTTGACTTCAAATTCTGAATGGCACTATTGCCATACTGGTCGCCATAGAGGCCCTCAAGAACGAAGTAGCGCAATGCTTCGGGAACGATGACACCGTCTACACTGGAAATTTCGTTAACTGCATTCTGCATTTCAGTGCCGTAGTCTTGACCGTTGTCCCCAAAGTTCTCAGGAAGTTCTCCAGTACGGAAAGCACGCTGTGCATCCTCACGCACTCGGGCGCGAAGTTCCTCTACCTTATTGGGACCACCGTTATCAATCCACGACTGAAGACGGGTTGCTGCCTCTTCCTGCTGGCGAGCACGGTTTTCTGTTGCTAGTCGAGCCTGAGCCTCGCGGGCTTGAGTTTCCGCAATGCCCTCGGGACTATTAGCGCGGTCCTGCTGGTCTTGGTTCTCCTGACGCATCTCTCCGTGCATCTTAAGGAGGTCGTCATAATTTTGAATATCCCGCTGGGTTGCAGCATCTTGGTCTGGGGACAACGCACCAAGTCGGTCACGAAGACTTTGAACCTCAGCCTGAACTTCATCGTTGGGGCGAGTATCTGCTAAGGCCCGTTGACCAACACGGAGACGGTTTCCCGACTGGTCAGCAATCATGGGGTAGTTGGTCCGAATGTCAGAGACGATTGCATCGAGGCTATCAGTGTTCTCTGCAACGGCAGGGGCCTCGGTTGCAGGGAGTTCAGCAACAGGGGCTTCAGGAGCCTGCTTAGGAATCTCTGCAACAGGAGTCGCAGGAGCCTCAGACTTGCTGGGGTCACGAACAAAATCAGCGTTGTCAACAAACCAGTCGCCCTCATAGCCGTCGGGCTCAAGTTCAGCGCGAGCATCCATCTCGTCAAGAATCTGGCTGGCACGCTCACGGTCAGCAAGGGGGAACGGTCGTCCATCTGCACCAAACAACGTGCTTCCCTCGGCGGTGAGTTCAGCATTGGTCATTCCAGCAGGGTCAGCCAAGTTTTGCTGAAGAAGTTCTGCAACAGGGGCTTCAGGTGTTGACGGTGCAGGGGTCGCAGGGGCTTCTCCCTCAGCAGGCTCATAGTTCGAGCGAGTCGAGTCAATCTGGTAGACAGCCTTCAGAGCGTTAGTGAGACCTTCAACATTACGGATGGGCTGTGAGCCACGGTCAAGATTGTCGTAAACATCGTAAAGTCCAGAGCCATCGCCCGCGATGCTGATGTCGCCATCTTCTGAGTTGTACGAGTCATTGCTGGAACTCGACGCGGTAAACCCTGGAGGCGCTTTCATGTAGGCAACTCGGTCGGTGCTTGGAATGTCCTCGAGGGTACGCTTTCCAACAGCGTTTCCACTGGCGTCCTTACCAAGTTCAATTCCTCGCTTGGCGAGGTACTCTGGGTCAAGGCTTGCAAGAACCTCGCGGAAGTTGTTTCCTTCAATCTCGTAGAAACCATCAGGGATGTTAGCGTCATCCTTGACGTACATCCAACCCGACGTATCCGTGTTACCAGCACCGACATAGACACCTTGGACGTTGACCTCTTCACCAGCACGGCTACCGTACTCGGAACCAAGACGCAACTTAAACTTCATCAGACCAAACATCTCGGCGAAACGTCCAAAACGGTCACGACGCTGAGCACGAGCACGAGCCGAACGCTCTGCGAACGAGTTTCCACCAGAGTAAGAGGCGATGAGGGCGTTCAATTCCTCGATGATTTTGTCGTGGTTATCCATGTTGTTATCTCCAGTAGGCTCTAAAGTCAGATTTTAGTATACCAGTTATGGTATCTATACGATTCGAGTAAGGATGTCGGGAGCGCCCACCTTCAGACGAGCAACCGCAAACTTATACTCTATGGACGAGGGGTCATTCGAGAGAACGGAGGCAACAAGAGCCTTAGTCTGAGGAGATACGTCAAGAGTTCCAGCCTCCCAGCCAGCACGCTCTTCAACATACGCTGAAGCAGTGATTGCTCCATTATTGGGAAGAAGTGGGTGTCCAAGGGGGAGCAAGTCAACGTGAGGAGTCGAGGAGATATTCTGCGTAGCAACTGAGAGGAAATTCTCGACGGCACGAATGATTCCAAAGTGTGCGGAACTCTTCTCTTGACCAACACGAGCGTTGTTCTCTCGGATGACGACGGCACGAATCGACGAACGGGGAGCGTGACGAGCGGGTCCAACCTGAGAGTTGGCACTAGCAGTGAGGGCTAATGCATACTCCATGATGGACGGAGACTTCCCCATCGAAAGAACTTGCTTATTCTTATTGGACGAATCCTGAATAATAGAGTCGAGGTCGTTTTGTGACTCGTAATACATAATTAGTTTCCCTTCTTGGGGAGCAGGTCAGCGTCGTGTGCGCTGTACAGGTCAACGGCGAGTGAGCGGGTGCGCTCGAATGGGTTGTCGTTCTCACGAACGGCACGAAGCCACGTCGCGCGGAACGCGGGGATAACCTCAAAGCCAAGACCAGCGTACGCCGTGATAGCAAAGATAGCATGCTCAGGCGTCGCATAAAAAGACTCGTCTTGAATTGCAATGTTTGTCCCAGCAGACACAGCACCAGCAGTGAGAGCCTGCAAGTCCATGTCCTTGTTACTACGGGACTTGAGGTGGTCAAGAACGCGGGTCATCGCCGACTCGTGAATCGAGAGCGAGTCAGAGCCCTTGCTCGACGCAGCGCCTCGGTAGTAGACGGTCTTGAGTTCCGACAGCGAGCAGTCGCGGGCGTAGTCGCCAGCCTTACTGCGACGGACAAGAGAGACGAGTTCTTCCTCGGTAGTCGAAGAGAAATGAAGTCGGCGTGATGGTGTTGACATTACTGTGGCTCCGCTAATGGAATAGGTGGTGCTTCGGTGGGCTGAGTTTGGACGGGAGTAGATTCTGGGATGGGAGTAGTTTCAGGTGCAGGAGTTGCCTCTGAGGCAGGAACGGGCTGACCAGCAAGAATGTTCTGAACCTCAGTAGGGACAGGAGCAACCGAATTAGCCTGCTGTGAGGCACGGGCTGCTTGGAACAAGTCAGGGGCAATCGTGTTGAGCAGAGCCTCGGAAAGTTCGGGAGTAATTGCTCCGCGTTGGAACAAAAGGCGCAGGGCGATTTCCGTAGGCTCAGGAGCATCGGCATCCGAGAAGCCGTGAGTACGACGCCACGTATCGAGGCTGATTGCCATTTTCTCGAAACCAGAGTCAGCATCAGCAGCGCGGTCATTGCGGGTGCTGATTGCTGAGGGGTCGAACCAAACCACGATGCGCTGGACGTCAGAATCTTCGTACCCGACGGACTTGAGGTAGGGGCGGAGGTAGACAACCGTCAGAGCATCGGAGATGAGGAGGAGAAGGGGTTCGATGTGCGCCTTGTAAAGGCTTTCGTCAATCTGGACGGCGTTCGAATAACGGACGTTGGCAAGGCCAGTGACGATGTCCTTGGGAACATCGAGTCCCTGAAGGATACGCTCAAGAACACGGTCAGCACGCTGAGCAAGAGCAGGGTCGAAAGAACGCTCAAATTTAAACTGCTTGATTTTGTCGCCAAGTTCTGCGGGTCCTCGAATAATCAGTGGCACCACCGCTGAAGCCGAGGCTTCATCGCTGATGGGGGTCGTCATCGCGTCAATGAGTTGGTCCTCAAACTCATCCTCGGCGCTCTCGGGAGTATTGACAACATCGTCAGCAGGGTCGAAAGGATAGTCGGGGTCGGCTGCTGCCGAAGTGGACAGACCGTCTGGCAAGTAAAGAGCACCAGCGTTGAGACGCGAGCGAGCAGTCGCACGGAAGGTGCGGTTCAGAAGAAGAAGTTCGTCACAAAGGTCCAAGAGGCCCTTAAGGCTCGACTCGGCATCCTCCGAGTAGCGGGGGTGTGAGCGCCAGATTCGACCAACAAACGCAGTGTTAGGAAGTTTGATGACACCCTTTTTATTGGCAGTCGAAGACGCAGCCTGTGCGAGGTCAGCGCGAGGAACAATGGTGACGTTGCCCCGCTGGTCGACGGTCAGTTCATCAGTCGAACGGATGTCCCAACTTTCAGGGAGTCCAGTTCCAATCAGTTCGGGGCGCTGAACGAGATAGCACTCACCCGTGACGTTGAGGTTGAGGGCAGCGTCGCGGAGAAGTCCCGCCTGTCCGCCGTAAGCAGAGTTGAGGCGCTCGAGTGCACGCTCGGCAGCAGCAGATAGTTGAGGGTCAACAGTGCTGGAGTTACGAATCGGAACAGGCGCTTCAGCGGGGTCGTCGATTACAGCAGTGTAAAGACGGACACGCGAGACAACGGAAGCGACGAGGTTGAATGCATATTTGATTTCACCGATAGCGTCGTAATACTCCCACGCCTCGCCTTGCCACTTGTTAGCGTAAGCAGAACGGCGGTCCCGAAACTGCTCCATTTCCTTCTTGTCATCGATGCGAATGGATGCAGCAGCGGCAGTAAGAGGTCGCGGAACAGAGTACAGAGGGGTGGTTGTAGGGATGAAACCCTCACCCTTACGGAATACAGCCATTGAACCGCTTTCGTCTTAGTTATCGAGTTTTGTGCTGATGTAGCCAGTGACGGCAGATAGTGCAAGCACGCACGCGACAGGTATAGTTACCGTTGGTACTATTGTATAGCATATGAAGACGAATGTTCCCACGTACATGCTCAAACAGTGGTAGCAGGTCAATAGATATCCGAACTGGGTGCTGGGGGAAACTTTTGAGAAGAACCAGTTTCGGGGTGCATCCAAGATGCGGTCCTCGATAAGGAGTCTACAAATTCGATACGTCGCCAGCGCGAGGATGACAAACTCAAGCAGTGAGGGAATCATACGGTCTCCATGTTCGTAGTCGGGAACCGCAACCACACGAGTTGTCCTTGCGGAAAGCGAAACGCTTCCCTTGGACCGTCGTGACAGTGGTGTCGTCAGTTTTTGATGCAGAGCCGTGGAATGTGGTGGGAATGATTTCCTCTTTGAACACGAGAGACGGCCCGTGCGGGGAGTCTTGGGCTATAAGAATGTGCGTGTCGGAGACCACGATGCGAACGGAGTCCATACGACGGATAGAGGGGTGGTTCGGGGATGTGTTCGAAGTGATGGGGTCTCGGTAGTCCGAACCAGCGAGGACAAACAGGGCGGGGAAAACGTCGCACTTTACTTTCATTTGGCTACCTTACCAAGACGCTTCGCCATTGCGCGATAAGTGACGCCAGTCGCGTCGGCGAGTTCCTGAACCGTCACGCCTTGCTCGTGGAGTTCTTTGGTCAGGTCAGTCAGCCAGTAGTTGGCAAGTCTGGCAGGGTGGTTGGGGGACATCTTTGAACGGAAAGTCTTAGCGTGCGGGCCGAGTGTCTGTAGTTTGTCGCGGTCCTCCTCGGAGATACCCGGTGAAACTGGACGGCGGGGAACGTACTCGGCTGGGGTGACGAGCGTCGGCGACGGAGGAGTATGTTCAAGGACATCGGGACGGCTATATAGATGTGCACGCTCAACCCACGTACGAATTGTGGAACGGGGACGAGGATTCGGGAGGGCCTCCCCGATGGAGCGGAGGGGCCAACCTGCCTGATACAGGACGAGACAACGTACATCTATATCTCTTTGGTCCTTCAGGCTACGCAGGAACTCCACCTCTGAGAGGGGGATAGATTGTCCTCTGGCTGGCCTGCGAGTCATTAGATTAGTATACACTGGGACTAGGTATGTACTGTGGAGAAGTTATAGTACCTTACCGATTTTTGGATTTGACCCCGGAGCAGGCTCCGCCCCATTCCGGGCAACTTCTCATTTGTTTCCTAAAAAAGAGGCTGCACCATCAAAATTTTCTGCGACCAGACAAAAATTATTCACACTCAAAATAAAAAACATATGGCAACTAGGACATAAGCAAACTCATCAGCCTGCCAAGCGAAACTCATTAGGACATAAACAACCTGCCTACCTACCCAGCCACCGCCCAGCAATAAAAATTGTTGGGGCACAAACAAAATCAACAACTCATATTCACTCATCTACAAAATTATTAGGACACTAACGACCTACTCATCTAGTCATTCACTTGCCTACTAGCCCAGCCACTTATGACAGCCATTCACGATAGCCCCAGCCCACCAGTCAGCCCACCACCGACAGCCCCAGAATTATCGTCACCGCATGATTACAGTAAGTCCCAGATATTCACCTAGCCAGCCCCTATTAGTAGTCAGCCCAGCCCAGACAGACAGCCCGACTACATAATGCGAAACAACACACGACATAGACACACAACACAGACACAACACATCAACATAGGTACACGACAGCCACGCCAGACCGCCCGCCCTAGACCGACCGACTGACTGACTTACATAGACACAGACAGACAGCCCGCGACCACGCGATAGACCGCGCATACCTAGCCCGCACGACTATGCCAGTCACCCCCGCCGACCGCCCGCGATTACCCGCACGGCAAGGCGCGACACGCCCGAGATAAAAAATAGTTTGTAATGTCGGCGATATAGGCTAAGTTAGGTACTACCGAGTTAGTCAACCAGACATACTCATCAGCAAGGAGATACAAAATGACCAACACCACCGCACTCAGCCCCGAAGCACAGCGGGCAGTCACCGCTCTGGCTACCGCCCGCAAGATGGTTGCCGAAGCCAAGCGCATTGAGGATGCCGCGAAGGCAGTCATCAACGCCGAACTGCCCGAAGGCGCACTTGGAACTGACGGCAACGGAACGGTTATCGTGGAACGCGCCATTGGAACGAATGGCTCGTTCGACCGCAAGGCTCTCGAAACGCTTTACAACGAAGCCTTCACCGCCACCTTCCGCACCACGACCTACACCAAACTGGTAGTCAAGTAGTCACCCGCCCGCCCCGCAAGGGGCGGGCAACCCCACCGCCCACACCGCCACGACCTAGACCCGAAGCCCCCCGTCAGCCCACCAGCCAGCGGGGGGTTTCGCTATGCCCGCCAGCCCAGCCCGCCAGCCACCCGCGTACGCCACCAGCCCGCGCCACAGCCCCGCGCACACCGCGCCCCACACTCACACCCACCCAGACCCGCACAGCCCCACACAGCCCGCCCCAGCCATTCGCCCACAGTCACACCCGCAAGCACCCAGACCACCGCCGACCGACTGCCCCGCCGACCGACCCGCCCGCCAGCCACTCAAAAAACATACACTTTTGTCGGACTGACAAACCCACCGCCCACCGCACGAAACCTGGCATAAAAAAGTTTTTTGACCAATTTGTCGTTTTGGCTTGCGAATTGGTAAATGTGTGATAGAGTGAACTTACAAGCGGGGGAAACCCCGACAAACTAAAAAGGGAAGAAGGACAAAATGACGAAAACGGTTCTCGTCGCTACATCGCAAGGTGAGCGCGGACAAGACGGCAAGAAGAAGATTTACGAGATTGTCGTCGAAGGCAACACCGTCACTCTGATGTGGGGCAAGGCAGAAGAAGCCCGCCGTCAGACCAAGCGCGAGTGGTTCACCAGCAACTCATTCGCCCAGATGTTCGCAAACGAAAAGAAGTGGGAAAAGGTAAACAAAGGCTACACCGTAGCGTTCACCGCCTAACCCCCCGAGAAGCCCCCCGCCAAGCGCGGGGGGTTTTTCGTTGTCCGCGCACCGCCCGCGACGCCGAGAAAAATCACCGCGTCCAAAAGTGTACGTTTTTTGAGTAGCACCCCGCGACCGACACCGCGCCACCGAGCGCGACACTCCCGAGATGAGAAAATACTTGATAATTCCAACAACCCCTGGTAGATTTCTATTAGCAAGAAAACACCACGACGAAAGGTACAAAATGGACACCTACGACAACTACTACGACGCCTGCGGTTGCGGGTTCAGCGGGCGCGTCCCCGCCGAAAACATCTACACCGAGCGTTACGACGAAACGGGCGAGGACTTGGTTTCTTGGGTCTGCGCCGACTGCGACGCAACGCACCAGACGCCGTACGCACTCGCGTAAGCGCCAAAAGCAGACGCCCCGCAACCGACGCGGGGCGTTTTGCTTTGCGTCCGTTCCGACGCGCTTTTGAAAGTGTAGGTTTTTTGAGCGCTACCGCGAGCCGAACAACCGCCCGCCCGTTCGCCCACCGCGTCCAAGCGTGATGCGCTTTCCCGCCACCGAGCGAGCCGTAATGTTCCCGCCCAAGAAACCAGCGGGGGGCTTGATGAGCAACGCCGTAAGCGCGTGAACAAGCGCGTCCACACGGTCTGGGGATTTGCCCTCGCCCGGTATCCACGACGTCATCTGACTTTCGAGTTCAGCAATAAAACCAATATGGTGAACGCGCCCTTGTTCATACGCGAGCGTAATCGGTTCTGCCCTCAACGCTTTTCCGTACTTCGAGTGAACTTCCAATACTTGGATTGTCGGGTCGATTGTTTGGATTGCGTTCCGCACGAGCGCACCACCTTGATTGACTTCCGCAACGACGGGGCAACCCCACTTGCGAGCCATTGCCACAACCCGTTGCGCCCACACCGTAGGTGAGCCAAGTACCGACGCGTCTTCGAGTACCCACGATTGACGCTTGTAAAGGTCACGTTCACTTGTTGACGCGACAACGATAATCCCACACTCATCTCGCGGGTTCTCTGCCACCGACGGGTCGACGCCGATTACGCGCAACGGTACACCCGACGGCATACTGTTCTGTCTGTGGTTCTCAATGAGTTCATCTGTCCACAACGCGCCCTCAACCGAGTCCAGCATCTCACCATAAAGTTCTTGACGAGCCAACCGCGTACCCGCGTAGACGCCCGTGATTGCTTCCATATACGCACCCGACAAGTTACCCGCGTTGTCCATTGTCGAACCGCGTGATATCCAGATTTTCTTGCCCGCTTCTTTTTCCGCGATTAGGTCGTACAAAACTTTTACGCGCTTCGGCGTTGTCGTCGCAAAGATTTGCGGGTTGCTTCCCAAACGAGTAGCGACGCGCAAGTTATCCCACGACGTCATTCCCGCAGCGTCTGGCGTCTGACGCCACGCTGCCAATTCATCTGCCCACGAGTAATGTGCTTGGACACCACGCAAGGAGTCTGGTTCATCTGCCGTTGCGAGCAACGCCGTGTTCCCATTTGGCCAGGTCAGTCGTCGCTTCGACGGTTCATACAAAGGTCGTTCCGACGGCGGGGTGACATTCAGAATTCCCGAATCGCCCTCAACGATAACGTCACGAACGTCCGCTGCGGTACGAGCAACTAAAAGAAAACGCAAACGCCCTTGCGAACTGTCCTTCGCTTTTTCACGAACCCACTCTGCCGCAGCGCGGGTCTTGCCCGCACCACGTCCACCGAGATAAAGTCCGACGTTCCACGAAACGTCCATTGGTGGTCGTTGTTCGGGTCGTCCCCAGAACTGCCAGTCCCATAAAAGATTGTCGGGGTCAATACCCGCGAGTGCTTCCGCTTTCTCCCCTTCGGGGAGTTCAGAAATGATTTGCGCGAGTGACTTTGCCATTGTTCCATCATACCACTCAAAAAACCTACACTTCTGTCGAAGCCAAGACGCACGGCAAAACAAAAACCCCCGCCGAAGCGGGGGCTTTGTGTTCGGGCTTACCCGCGTGAGCGAGCGTAGCGGGGTCGGTTGTAGGTGACGGCGTTCCAGCCGAGCAAGGCAAACCCAATGCCGTATGCCCAGATGGCTTCCCAGAGTGCCATTCCGCCGAGGTAGAACGAAAAATTCTCGTTGTAACGAACGGCGTCGGCAATGATGTAGAGCGAGATGTAAACCGCGACACCAAACGAGATAAGAGCAAAGGTGGCGCGGGTCTTGCGTGCTGTGTTTGTATTCATAATCAAAGTCTACCAGACTACTTTATCTTTGTCAAGTCAATTGGCTCGTAACCGAGAGCGTGTCCGATTTCGATACCATTCTTCCGCGCGTAAATGCGAGCGTTCACGAGCGAGTTGGACGTGATTTTTACTGTGTCGAATTCGAGTGCCGTAGTACCGAGCGCCTCGAACTCAAATGTATATGCGTTGTTTGTCATCTCATCAAAGTATCAAGTCACATTGGAGTTGTCAAGCAACCAGACTTGCGTGTCGCCCTTCTCCCCGCGACTCAAAAAACCTACACTTTCACCCCAGCCGACGCCGAGCAAAAGAAAACCCCCCGCCCGAAGGCGAGGGGTTGTGGGGGAAGACTTAGTAGTCTTCGCGCGGGTCGTACCCGCCTGCCCCACGCGCCACATTGTGGCACGGAAGACAGCGTTCCACGGGGTCGCCCGCGTGGAAGAACAGCACGGGGGAAAAGTCCCCGCATGCCTCGCACTCGCGCTCGCGAGTGAAGGGGTTTTCGTCGAGGTCGAACACGAGAAAATCCTTTCGGTTGGTGGAACACCAGACTAACACACATCACACACAAAGTCAAGTGACAACGCACCGCGCACACCCGCGCTGGGAAGTGTATGTTTTTTGAGTCCCCCGCGCGACGCGCCCCGCACAAAAAAAGAAACCCCGCCCGAAGGCGGGGCTTCCTTTCGAGTTACACTCGGCGGGCGCACACCGGGCCGATACCCGCTTCGACGGACTTCGGGTCGGTGAGGAACGCGCTACACACACAGCAGATACCCGTTTCCACGCCCCACGCTTTCGCGTCTGCGAGCGTCATACGGTCGTCGGCGGTGAGCAAACGCATTGCGCCCGACTCAAAGACGAACGTGTTGTTCGCCCAATCGAGTTTCTTGGCGTACAAACGTCCGCTCTCACGCGAACGCTGAACGCGGTAAATGTCGCCGTTTGCGAGGCGGTACATTCCGAGTTCGAGTTCGACGAACGAAACCCGCGAGGCGGGCTTGGGCATTGCGAGCAAAAACTCAATGAGTTCGCTCGCTTCGCGGACGGTCAAGCCAGCGGGGTTGCGCTCGGAGAGGTCGTACTCGCGCTCGCTTGCGAGCGTGTTGAGGAACGAAATCTGGCGGGGGCTTGCGGGGTTCATCTTGTGTCCTTTCGGTGGTGGGTACTTCGTGCGTTCAGTCTAACACACATCTACGACAAACGCAAGTGCCGACATACCCGCGTGTCGAGGGGGACGCCAGCCGAAGGCGGGGAGCCGGGAAAGTGTAGGTTTTTTGAGCAAGGCGGCTTGCGAAGGCGCAACTTCTTATATTCTTCTGCCAATGTAGAATGTGTGTCGTACCTTCGCTTCGCCTCATCTTGTGCTACAATACCCGCGCACAAAAAGAAAAACCCCCGCATAGCGGGGGCTTCCTTGTTACCACCAGACTTCGACGAGAGTCGATTTCTTGGTGAACGGAATGGGAATGTAAATTGCCAGTCCGCGTTGAGCAAAGATTTCCTTGATGAGTTTCATCTTGGCTTCCTCTCTTTGTAGTTGTCGTACCTACTCTATCAGAGATAAACCAACTTGTCAAGTTATGACTTTGATTTCAGCACTTGGTATGAACCACCGTCGCCGTTCAGTTGGGGCATATACCCGTACCGAGCCAGACGGAAGCGGATACTCGCGGGCGTTACGCCCAACCGCTTTGCCAGACGATAAATTGTCACGCCCTCGACCGTCCGAGCGTGGTTGAGTAGTCGTGAGAACTCCTCGCCCTCTGCCCGAAACGCGGGAGATTTTCCGCGCACTTGGGAAGCGAGCGGACGCAATTCACGCAACCGCGCAAGAGTTTTTTCGCTTGGCTCGATATAGACGGGCTTCATCTTTTCGGCAACGACGGGCGGAAGCGGGATATGGTCGAACACAATTCCGACGGCAGTAGCCGACGCAATCTGTCGTACTCGTTCCCGCGTAATTCCCGTTGCCTCGGAAATACTTTGGAGTGTCCACCCCGCGTTACGGAGTGCCGTGATGTAATCGTTTCGTTCGTTGATACCTAGCGTTGTAAACTTTTTATGGACTTCGCTAGGCAAGGTTAGGTTCGTTTTTCGAAACCGCATTGCTTTGTGTCCTTTCGTTGATTATTAGTGTTGACTTCACTAGACTAACACTACCAAATACAAAAGTCAAGCCCGCCAC
>Ga0304730_1001117_pt1 | contig 20981 bp, 21 predicted proteins | sample M_130628_MF_Meta_FD_190474 | JGI IMG/M metagenome (GOLD analysis project Ga0304730, IMG submission 190474) | Freshwater microbial communities from Lake Montjoie, Canada to study carbon cycling - M_130628_MF_MetaG (v2) (version 2) | ecosystem: Environmental > Aquatic > Freshwater > Lake | place...
AACAATTAAAACAATTTTTTAAAAGTTATGAACGTATTTCAATTATAGAAACTGATAATAATATTGTTTGGGAAAAATATAGAAATTTAGAAAGAGTTCATAGAGATATTAGGAATTATAATATTGAAGGTGTACCAAATTTTAATGAAACTGAATGTTCAATTTGTTTAGATTCTCTTTCATCTGGTAAAGTTAATAATAAACTAAGACTCAAATGTGGACATACATATCATAAAAATTGTATTTCACAAATTAGAAATCATACATGCCCAATGTGTAGAAAGGATATTGAAGGGGTATATAATCTTAAATTTGGTAATCTTAAATTTGGTAATCTTAAATTTGGTAATCTTAAATTTGGTAATGGTAAACGTGTTCGCGGAGGTGGTCGTAAGAAAAAAGTAATACCTTTACCACCACAACCACCTTCAGCACCACCACCAAATTCTTCTAAACAAGAAAAACAAACTTTTATTAAAAATTTGAAATTATATATTAAAAAACATCGTTATATCCTTAGTGGAACAACTTTAATTGCTTTATTAGCATTAATTGCAAAATTTAAAAGTTCTAATTCTAATTCTAATTCAAATTCAAATTCTAATTCTAATTCTAATTCTAATTCAAATTCTAGTAGTTCTTCACCACGTAGAACATCACCAAGTACACCCAATAATACACCAACAGGTACACCACCTAAACAGTATAATGAATATAATGAAGAATTAAATCCTCTTGGTCTTCCACCACGTCCATTTTATGGTTCACCCAATCAAGTTTCTCAAGAAACAAATATTTTTATTACATATAAACGTGAATATAATTCATTAAACAGTAATTTTAATATGCTTAATAAAGAGTTAGAGTTAACAAAGAATACTAATAATGTTATTCTTCAAAAATTACAAAGTGAATATAAATTATTACAATTTACAATTAATAAGTTTATTTCAGAAGTAAATCAACAAATAAAGGTTATAACTGAACGTAACACATTAGTAAAATTATCAGAAAAATTAATAACTGATATTGATAAAAAATTATTATATATTGCACAACTTCTTAATAAAAATCAAAAGAATGATTTTGTTGATCCATTTTTAAAAAACCAACAACTCCCAGAAATGTTATTTGGTTCTAAAATAAGTAAAACAAATCATAAACAAAATATAATGTTATTAAAAAAAATGAAATTTTAATAATGTTTAAATTATAATTATTTTTATTTTATTAAATAAAAAATAATTGTAATTATAAAATGGTAGTTCCTCCTAATAAAAAGAAAACTAGAATAGGTAAAAAAAAAGTTAATAAAAAGAAAACAATTGTTAAAAAAAAAGTTATCCCACCACCACAACCAGTAGTAAAAAAGGGTTTTTTTACACGTTTAAAAGAAAATGTATATAAACATAGATATAAAATAGCAGCAGGTGTTGGTACTGCTTTGGTTGCTGGTGCTGGAACTGGTTTATATTTACAAAATAAAAAACAAAAAGAACTTTTAGCAGAACAAAGTAAAGAAATTAGTAAATTAAAACAGATACCACTTCCATCTACATTAAATATAAATTCTTTAAAGAAATATTTTGATGATTCTCATAATTTACTTAACCAATTAAATCAAGAAAAAGAAGCACTTTTTGTACGTTATACTTCTGAAGTTTCTAAATTTACTGATAAGTTAGATCAATTAAATAATCTTGAAGGTAGATTAAAAACTGCAAATGAAGAAGAAAAAATGCAAATTAATAAAAAAATAGAGGGTCTTAGAGCAGAATTAAATGGAATAAGAGATCGTAATTCTAAATTAGAAGAACAGTTAAATGCCAAAGTTAAAGAATATGGTATTTTACAAGTTAATTATGCTAAAGAAATAGAAAGAGCACAAGTAATAATACAACAAAAAAATCTTTCAGATGATGAAAAAGAAAAACAACTTCAATCACTAAATGAAGAATTATCACGATTAAAATATGATATAGAATCTGAAAGAAAAATTAAAGAAGAACGTGAAAAACAAATGAGAAAAGCAGAAGCACGTTATAAAATTAGTATCGGTTTATTAAGATATGCAAAAAATGCACAAATAAAATTATTAAAAGGTCAACTAAGTGATTTACTTAAAAAATATAACGAATCAGAAGTTGCTTTAAGTTCTGCTATTTCTAAATTAGCAAGTATGTCTAATGAAGTTCAATTAAAAAATTCAGAATTAGATAAACTTAATAATAAATTAAGAGGTTTATCACAAAGAGCAAATGTTTCAGAAGATGAAGTAAATAATTTAAAACAAAATATTTTAAATTTAGAACAACAATTAAATGATAAAAGTTCAGAATTTCTTGCAAAACAAGAAGAAATAAATCAACTACAAAAATCTATTGCTGGACAGGCAATTGAAAAAATAATTGCAGAATATGAGCAAAAATATAATGATTATCTTGCAAAAAATGAACAATTAAAAAATCAACAATCTAATGATGATTTAAAAATGCAAAATATTAGAAACCAAATTGAACAAAATAATATTGCTGCTGATGCTTTAAGAGTAGAATTAGAACGTTTAAAAGAAGTTCAACTAAAAATTCAAGCAGATAATGAGAAATTAAAAAAATTAAAAGAGCAACAAGTTTTACAAAATGTTATTAATATAATTAATAAAAGAAAAGAACAGAAAAAAATATTTGCTAAAAATCTTGCACAAGGTTTAAGATTAAGAGTACATCAAATAGAATTAGAAAAAGAAAAACAAAGACAAGAACAAGAAGCAAGAGCAGCAGAAATTGAGAGATTAAGATTAGAAAAAGAAGCAGAAGAGAAACGAAAACATGAAGAACAAATGAGAAAATTACAATCAATGATAAAAGAATTAAAATCTTTAAATCAAAAACCACAATATTTAGTTGATATATTAGATAAAATTAATGATAGTGAAAATCCTTATAATTATATAAATACATATAGTATTTATCAAAATTTATCAGTATATAATGATCAGTTATATACTGAAAGAGTATCATTAAATAATTTATATAATACAATTAAAGGTTATATAAATATAAATGTACGTAATATGCAAATTGATGCTGATAAAATTGATAAAGGATATTTAATAACTCAATTTAATGATTCACCTGAAATGAAACAAATAAATATATCTATTGAGCCACCTTTTGAAGATCTTAAAAATAATATTTCAAATTTAATAAACAAATTTATTAAATTAAAAGATAGTATATATCCTGTAAGAATTGTTATAAATTTTGGAAAACAATTACCTGCAAAATCACCAGTAACAACTGCACAAATTCCTAAAGATAATTATAATTATGGATTAGTTCAAGGTGATCCTAAAAAAATTAGAAATATACTTTATAATCAAACTAATACAATAACTAAATATGATATTGCTACTAAACAAGATATCGTTGTTAATACTATTTATTTAAATGAAACTTCAAATTATAAAAAAGGTCCACCTCAACAAGGTACTAAAATAGATAAAGAAATATATGGTCCATTTTATACAGTAACAAATACATCTGATAATACATACAATGTAGATGAAGATATTTATCCTATATTTAATAAAAATCCAAATGATAAAAAATTACCACATCTTATTTATTCAGCATATGGATTTTCAGGATCAGGGAAAAGTTATACACTTATACAAACAAGTAATAAAAATAATGTACTGACTCGAGTTATTAATGCAATTAAAACAAATGCACCAAGTAATATAAAAAAGAATCTTCAGTTACGATATAGTATTTATGATTATTATGGAGAACACCCAGATCCATCAGGATGTATGGTTCTTCCAGGTGATACAACTATAAATGGTATATATTCTGGAGGTCAAAATACAACAAAAATTGATGAAATAGTTGGTTTTATTAGCAATCAAATAATACCTCTTGATAATTATTCTTTAATTGATATTGGAATTAAACAATTTGAAAGAGAACGTCAAAAAAATTATGCACAAAATTTACTAGCTAGAACTAAATATCATATTCGTTATACACCAAATAATGATCAAAGTAGTAGATCACATTTATTTGTTGATATTGATATTTTAAATGGATCTGAACCAATTGGTCGTGTAAGTATTATTGATATGGCAGGAAGTGAAGACGTAGAGACAATTCAACAATCTTATTTTATTTCTTTACCTACAGTTTATAATAGTGACCTATTTATAGAAACTCTTCCTAATATATCTATAGGAATACAAAATGTAATTAAATCTCTTAGTAGTCAAAGTAGTAAAATATCATCATCTAGTACTATACCAGATGTTGATAATATTAAATCTAATTTTAAATTTAAACTTGGTCCCATAGAACAAGTAACTAAAAATGGTAATTTTATAATTAAAAAATCATGGACAGATCTTATGAATAATTTTATTAAATTAGGTATAAATTATCCTGATATGAAAGATTTTATTGAAAATTATAATTTTTATAATTATTATGTTCATATACTTCCTGTATTCAAAAAATTAAAAGAAAATATAAATAATATAACTTATTTATCTGCAACAAATAATTTAAAAACTATTTATTTAGATAATGTTGTTGCAGATCCAAGAACTGGTATAATAACATCTAATTATAAATGGGAAAATTATAATTCATATATTGACTTATCTGAATTAAGTACTTATTTTAAAAATGTAGGTGCTGGAGAAATGCCTAAAAAATATTTTGATATTTCTTCTTTTATTCCAAAGTTACCCATTCAAACAAATGGAACTGATGCGGCTAGAAATAGCCGGAATGAGAATAGAAAAGAATATTTTAAAAGATTTAAAGAAGCATTAAAACAAAAACTAGATAGTTTACCTGATTTTATAAATAAAAATAATAATGGATTATTTGGTCAGTTAGTTAACTTAAATTTAAATGAAATGTCAGAACAACAAAAAAGACAATTAAATAGTTCAACATTAGATGAAAAAGATCTAAAAAGTAAATTAAATAAATGGAATAGAAGATATCTTTATAATATCCATTGTTCTCTTCGTTATCAAGGAAATTTTATAGTTAATACACTTGAACAAATGGTTCAATATATTAGTTGTTTACAAAATAATACTATACTTAATAATAGATTTCCTGGTAATATATTACATACGGATATACAAATTAAAGGACAAACCCGTAGTTATTTAAGAAATAGTCAACCTAAATTTATTCTTTTTACAAATATTCGTTTAGATTTTGATGTTCATGGAACAAGTGTTGCATCTGATAAACTAACTCAGAATACAAATATACGGGATGCATATATACGTTCAATTGATTTTGCAAATAAAATAAATCCATTAACTGGAGAAATGGATAAATGTACTGTAAAAGGTATAACATTATTTGGTAAAAGTAATAATAGTAGAATATCAAATTTTGGTAAAAGTAAAAGTAATAAAAATAAAAATAAAAAAGTAAAATTAAGAGTTAAAAAACTTAAAAAGGATATCAAATTTTTAAAATCCATAAAAAATTAAAATAAATAAAAAATTTAAAAATTTTAAAAAATTAATTGTTTAGGTTTCATTTTAGGTGTATATTGTTCTTCATTTTCACTTAATAATGCTGCTTTTAATAAAGGTGTTGGTGGTGGTAAATTATTATCTGAATAAAATTTTCTTGCTGCATATCTTTGCATAGCAGTTAATCTAGGTCTAGTTGTTGCTGTTCCATGAGTACGTAGTATTCTAGGAGAACTTAATTTACCTGATTCTAATTCACGTTGATATTTTATATGTGGTTTTATATTATTATACAATAATACAAGTGATTCTAATATTCTAGGTGGCCATGGATAATTATGAGGAACTGTCCATGATTTAGCAGAATAATCTTGAAAATCCGGTATTCCATTTTTAAAACGATAATTTTTTCCATAATAAAATGAAACTTTTTTACCATTTATTCTTGTTTTAAAGGCAAGGTGTTTTGTAATAATTCCAGAATCTTCAAAAACACTTAAATGAAGATCACTATTTGGTGGATATTCTTTAAATACTCCTGCTAATGGTATTTCAAATATTGTTGCACCTGAATTTCTTACATTTTTTACTAAATTTTTACCATGTTGGGTTATATCCATGATCACTCCAAAAGAATTTCTTTGTAATCTTACTTTTTCTAAATCTTTGTAAAGTTCTTCTAAATTAAAACGCATTTATATTCTTATTTATATATTTATATATTTATTATCAATATTATTTAAAAATAAGAATAATTTTAAATAATATTGTAATTACACTTTATTATGTTTATAATGCCTAGTCAACCACCGGGTCCACCATTAAAAATAGGTATAACAGTATTATTTATAATAACAACAAAATTAATTGATAATTATAATAAAAAAAAATAATTGATAATAATACAATTAAATGAATATATTTGTTAGTGAACTTTTAGGAACATTTCTTTTAGTTCTTGTTGTTCTACTTTCTAGTAATCCAATTTATATAGCATTAGGATTTTTAGGTGCAATTATTCTTTCTAATATATCAGGTGGTCATATTAACCCAGTTGTTACAATTATTAAACATATGCAAGGTGCTATAAGTAAATCACAAGTATATGAATATATGTTTGCACAAACAATAGGTGCACTTCTTGCTTATTATATTTATGTGAAATATAATAAAGGAAGTTAAAATTTAAATTAAAATTTTAATATTTGTTAATAATAATAAAGTTTATAATAAAGTTTATAATGAAACTTTTCATAGGAGAACTTTTAGTAAATTTTTTTATAATTTCTTTTATTTTATTTGAAATTAATGCATTATATGTTGGTATATTTATTTATGCATTAAAGTACATGTTAGAACATTCTGCAGCACATACAAATCCATTTATTACAATTGTTAAGTTTTTTCAAGGTAATATATCAGATGGTCATTTAATTCAATATTTAACAGCACAAACTATAGCAGCAGTTGCTGCATATAAATTTTATAAATCACGTAATAAATTAAAGTTATATTTTAAATAAAAATGTTTAATTAAAAAAAAGTTGTTTAAATTTGTATAAAATTTTATTTGATTTTTTTATTTCATTTCTTGTAAACCAACGAAGAATACTTTTTTCATGAAATTGTTCTTCTTCAAATTTTGATTTACTATTTATAAAGTCCTTTATTTTTTCTTGAAATTCTATAGGAAATTCAATAAAATATATATAAACAGTTTTACCAGTTTGTGATACATCTGTATAAGGAGTTACTTTTTCTAATTCTGATTTTATAAATGAAGTATATTCTTCAAAAATACAAGCAGTTTCTTCGTTAAATTCACGAAATGCTGTTTCTGTAATTGTTTCATTTTTTTCAGAACCACCAACAAATCCTGACCATAAATTATTACTTATTTCAAGACCTAATAAATAATAAGATTCATTATTTAATAATATATATGGAACTATTCCTGCAGCAAATGTTTCCATAATTTCTTTTAAATTTAAACTTAAATTAAAATATTATTTTATATTAAATAATTAAACTTAAATTTAACTTTAATGTTATTATTTACTAACTTTGGAGTAAAAGAAAAAAAACGTTTTATTCAAGAAGCAAACCGTAGAAGTGCAATTAAAGGAACTATTGGAACATTTGGAAAATGGTGTCGTTCAAAAGGTTTAGCAAAAGATGGAAAGGTAACTTTACGGTGTATTAATAAAGCAAAAAAGTCTGGTAATACCAAACTTATTCGCCGGGCAACATTTGCTAAAAATATAGGTGGTTATGCAGGTGCAGTTAAAAAAAGAAAAGTACGTTTTGGTAAAAAATCCAATAAAAAACCCAATAAGTATACACCTGCTGCTGGACGTAAATCACCTGGTGTAAGTGCAACTAAATTTCCTGTTGGAACAGTTAAAAAAGGTCATGATAATAATAATTGGGTTGTCGTTAAAACATCAGCAGGTGTTAAACGTTGGAAAAAAATTAATACTTCATTTGGAAAAAGAACAAGAACTGTAATAAGAAGAACAAGAAGAAGAAGAAGAACTTATTACCATTTTGGTAATAGAATGAATAGTTATAATTATGATAAGTATAACAATGAAGACAATTACGATAATTATGATAATCATGACAGTAAATATAATCATTATATTCAATTAGATAAAGATCTTGATCGTGCAGATGAAATACTTTCTAAAATTCCAGATAATGATAAAGATAAAATAAAAGCAGAAACACTTATTCAAAAAATAAAACAAAAAATAAAACAAATATTTACTAAAAAAAATACAATAATATTTGCTAAAAATACAATTCTTATATTATCATGGTTAACACAACTTTTACAATTATTATTTGCATTAAGTCAATCATATAATTCATTATTTGCAGCAAGTGGTGTTTTTAGATCTATATCAAGACCACTTACAAGTGTTCTAAACCATCTTTCAAAAGATGAAACTAAAATTAAAAAAGATATGGATAATAATTTTGTAAATCTTGGTTGGAAAAAATTTACAGATGAAAATAAAAATGATTTTTTTGTAGATCCAAGAACTGGATTTTATTATGAATGGGATCCAACAAAAGGAACCTATACTAATAAAGGTCCTATATTTACAGGTGGTTATGGTGGTGGTGGTCACGGTGGATTTTATTAAATAATAATATTATAATCATTATTTTATTGTTTTATTTTTAACCAAAAACTATTTTATCGACTGTTGTGCGAACACAAAAAAGACGATGTGATATAATACCTATTATAAATAAAATAAGTAATGTTATTTTAAAATCCTTTTTAATTACTTTTGCAATTATATAAGCAGCAATAACTGTTGCTATAACATCAACTATAGCAATATTAAATATTCTAATTGAATGAGGACCAGTGTTTGGTTCTCCAAATAAATTTGCATATTTACAAAGACCAGCTGACATTGTTATTTATTATCATTATTATTTTATTTTTATGATTATTCTTAAAAATAAAATAATATTATATTTAAAGAAAATATGAGTACACCAGTACAATTGGTAAATGATCCTTCAAAAAAAGAAAATAAAAAAATTAATGAATGGCATCCACAACAAGCAAAATTATTAAAAGGTTGGGCAGAAGTTGCTTCAAGTTATCGTTGGATGCATAATCAGGCATATATGATTTATAAAAAGAAAAATTTACGTTTTATGTTACCTTTAATTATTATGAGTACAGTTACTGGAACAGCAAATTTTGCTCAAGCAACCTTTCCTGAAGGTATTAGACCATATGTTCCTCAGATAATTGGTACTATTAATTTAGTTTCAGCAATTATGACAACTATTTATCAATTTTTAAAAATATCAGAATTTATGGAGTCTCATAGAATTAGTTCCATAAACTATGGAAAATTAGCAAGAACACTTACTGTTGAATTAAATTTACCTGTTAAAGATCGTAATTCAGGTGGTGCAGAATGCGTTAAAGTTTCAAGAACAGAAATTGATCGTTTAATTGAACAAAGTCCTACTATACCTAAAAATGTTCTTATAAGTTATGAATCTAAATTTGCAGGTCGTGGTTTATCAGAACCAGAAATTGTTGTTATTAATCAAGTAGATATTTACGAAGATATTGAAAATAAAACTGCAACAACACTTGCTGAAGCAGGTATTAAATTAAAAGGATTACTTAATAAACCTTTTTTAGTTAAAAATTCAAATTCACCAACTACTAGAAAAAATGAACAAGTTAAACTAGAAATAAATTCATTAAAATCAAATAATAAATTTACTTCTGTTATTTCTGAATTGTCTAATAAGTTAAAACCACCTTCTCCAAAACAAATTAAAATGCCTTTATTTGAACCAATTCCTGAAAAAATTATTAATGAAGAATTTAATGAACCAATTCAAGAACAAGAACAATCTTTACAAAAAGAACAATCTTTACAAAAAGAACAATCTTTACAAAAAGAACAATCTTTACAAAAAGAACAATCTTTACAAAAAGAACAACCAATTTCAGAAGAACAAATTGAAATAAATAAAAATGTTGATGAAGTTGTTGAAGAATTAATTGATGATGTTGTTAAAAGTACTGGTAGTATTTCAGATGATCTTGAATTATTACGTTCAAGTAAAATTGTAAGTGGTGGTGTAAAAAAGATTTAAAGATTAATACAATTTAAATTATAAAAAATGGAACAAGTTATTGAACAAAATACAAAAGAAAATATGGAAATTGAAGTTGAACAACATCTTGAAAATGCAGGTAAACTTGGACTTTCTATGAAACAACTAAAGAAGGTTACTGGTTTAACTAAAAATAAGATTAAAAGAATTATTTACAATTCAAGTTTAATTTATGATTGTGATCCTTATCTTCATGGATCTAGTAAAAAAAAGATTACTGTTTATTCATTTAAAGAATTTGGATTTGGTTTAAGTTATATTGATCGTAAGAAACTACTAAATAAACGTAATTTAAAGAAAGACACAGTTGAAGAAGTAATTACTTTTTAATTACTTTTTATTTTTATTTAAAAAATAGCAGGATTAATTAAAAAAGTATTATTTATGAATAGATCACAAAGTGGATTATCAAATTTATCAAATGAATTTAAAGGAACTGTTACTATAAATTCAGATTCCGAAGCACAAACACCTAAACAATCTGATAAATCTGAACGATCGGAAAGATCTGATATAAATGAAACTGAAAAAACAAAATTTACACAATGTACGCAAATAAATAATGAAGATATTACTATACCAATTCATGATATAGCAGAATTTAAAAAATATTATAAAAATATAAAAAGTGCTTATAATGGAGATGTTTCATATGAATCAATAACATTAGATCTTATCGCAATTTATTTAAAAGGTCAAAAGTTATTATATGTTGAATCTAAAACTTTTTGTGAAAAGGTACTTTATTGCCTTATGCTTCCAGCAATATTTATTTCAGCAGTTTGTACAGTTATTAGCGTTTCATTAAAAAGTTATCAATGGGGTAGTATTTTAGTTGCTTCATTAACTGGATTTAATTCATTTATACTTTCAGTTGTTACATACTTAAAATTAGATGCAAAATCAGAAGCACATCGTACAGCAAGTTATCAATTTGATAAACTTCAAACTATGTGTGAATTTAAATCAGGTCAGAAATTATTAATTCCAAATTATAAACCACATATAATTCAAAATGATGAAAATCACATTGAACAATCATTAAAAGAAGAAGATACTATAGACGAATTTGTTAAAAAAATTGAAAATAAAGTTGTTGAAATTAAAGATGTTAATCAATTTGTTATACCTGAAATTATTAGATTTAGATACGCAACTATCTATGGAACTAATATTTTTGCTATAGTTAAAAAGTATAAAACAGATCGTATGCTTCAAGCACAAAGGTTACTTGTTATTAATGAAATATTAAAAACACAAAAATGGTATACAGGACCTCCAAAAATACCTATACCAGAAAGTATGGATAGAAGAACTGTATTTAAAGTTATTAAAAATATGTTTACAGATGAAGAAGAGAAAATATCAGTTTTTACAGATAATGAATTAGATATTTATACAGCAACTGAACATGAACTTAGACGTGAAAAAGATCGTCTTATTAATTTAATCATTGAATATCGTAAGATTAGTTCAAGAATCAATAATGCTTTTAATATTGAAATTAATGGTCACATTAAACGTAGAAAAAATCGTTGGTTTAATTGTTGTTCATGGTTAAAAACATAAAAAAATAAGTTAATTTAAAAATTTGTAACTTTTTATATTAAAAAGGTATCTCAATATGAGACATCTTTCTAATATAACCGATTTTAATAAAAGTAAAGTAGATCTTAATTTTCTTACACATAATATGAATTATGCTATACAAAATAATAATTATTGTTATTCAAGTGAAGAATTAATTTTGTTTGGTGAAGACTTTAATTATAAATTTACTATTATTGTTACTATTGTAAGTATAAATATAGTATTATTGTTAGGCATTATAATGTTTATATTAAGACTTATTTATAAAAAAGTATTTATTTATAGAGAAGATGATTATAAAACAACTATTACTATTAATCACATGGTTTAAAATAAATAATTTAAATATTAATAATAATTATAAAATTAATAATTATAAAAAATGAATTCTAATTTTAATTGGCAACAATATATTTTTAATTATACTGATCTTCAAAATGCTGGTATTAAAACAGATAATGCTGCTTGGAATCACTATATACGTTTTGGAAAAAATGAAGGTAGAATAGATACACCACGTATTGAACGTAATGAAAGTACAAATACATACTATACAGTTCATGGAAAAATAACTTTATATAAAAATGAAGTTTATATTGGAAGTATTTTTGAAAAAGGATTATATTGGGATCTTGATTCACTACTTTTATTAAAAGAATATATTCCTCCTAATAGAAATATTCTTGAAATTGGAGGACATTGTGGAACTAGTTCTATAATATATGCTTCTTTTTTAAATAATAATTCTAAGTTATATGTTTATGAACCTCAATTTAAAATGTATGAACTACTTTCTTTAAATATTAAACAAAATAATCTAACAGATAAAATAATTCCATTTAATATGGGAGTTTTTTGTTATAGTGGAGATGGAACTATGAATGAAATTGATTTAGATGGTGGTGGTGGTGTTGTTTCTAAAAGATACACTGAAGAAAATGATTTAAATTGTAATTTTGGTGGTATTTGTCTTGGTTCAGGTGGTGAAGAAGTTAAATTAACAACAATTGATGAAATGGGTCATGATAATATTGGATTTATTCATTGTGATGCACAAGGTTCTGAAAACTTTTTATTTAGTAAAGGTAAAGAACTTATTAAAAAATGCAGACCTGTTATTCTATTTGAAAATGTTGAAAATGATGGAGAATATCTTTTTAATACTGTTTGTACAAACTATCCTGAATACAATTCAGAAAAAACATTTAGTATTAAAAAATATTGTATGAATGAACTTGGTTATTCTAAATGTATTGACAAATTTAATGGGGGTATGGATTCTTTACTTATTCCATAAAATGTTTTTTGTTTAAGTTAAAAGTGTGTTTATTTAAATTTATTTAAATATTATAATATTATATGTATTTAAATGAATTTTGTTAAAAATCAAAATAAAATTAAAAGTAATATTACAAATTTATCCATAAAATACAATACTCTAAATGAAACTTTTTATAATGATTATCTTATTGATTTAAATGCACTTTTTTGTATTGAATGTGAATACATTTCTGAAAATACTTTTAATCTAAAAATAAAAGTTATTAAGACAATTGATAAATATAATGGATCATTACATTTAGTATTCTTTAATAAATACAATCATTCAGAACATTTTGAAATCAACTTTATAGATCTTTTTAATAGCATCGAACAAGAACAAATAAGCACTTTTTCTTTAAGTAATCAAGAAAAAGAAACACTCATTCCACGAATTATTCATCAATCATATAAAGAACATCTTGCCTTTAATAATTTTAAAGCAATTGATTCATGGAAATATCAAAATTTAAATTATGAATATCGGTATTATAATGATGAGCAATCTAGAAACTATATTGCTGAACATTTTAATCAAAATGTTTTAGATGCATTTGATACTCTTTACGCAGGTGCTTGTAAAGCAGATATATTTAGATTATGTGTTTTATATAATGAAGGAGGTATTTGGGCAGATATTTCTAGTGTATGTGAAAATTCTATGGATATTCTTATTAAAGAAGATTCTAAACATATCTTTCCTATTGATACACCTTCACAAACTATATTTGGTGCTATCTATCAAGCATTTTTTATATCTATTCCAAAAAGTGAAATTATTAAATATATACTTGATTTTACTGTTGATAGAATACTCTACCATGAAAAATTCAATGATGAATATAGTAGACTTTATACAACTGATAAATATAATTTACAAATGGCAAAGGAAACTGTATGTATTTCAGGACCTATTATATTTGGTATAGCATTAAATAAATATCTTCAAAATGATCCAACTACTAAATATAATATAAATACACATTTTCAAGACATCCAATTACTTCAACATAAAGTTTATAGTATTGAAGGACTTTTCTATGGAGAAATTGTATCAGAAGATAATACCAGATTTGTTGCATCTAAATATAAAAATTTTGAAAAAGATAGAACTAATGTTCATTATTCAACTCTATTAATTAATGGATATACATATAAAAATAAAGTTGAAGATATTTTTATAGATGAAAATAAAGTTACTTTATTTCAAATATGGACACAATCTCGATTTGTTTCTACAAATATGTTAAATGCTATTCAAACATGGAAAGATAAAAATGATTGTAATTATAGACTCATAACTTTAAGTGAAATGGAACCAATTCTTAAAGAAGATACTGAATTTCCAGGTCTTTATGCAGCAATTATGAAAGTAAAACCTTTTGCTTTTAGATCTGATATATTAAGATACTATGTATTATATAAATATGGAGGTATGTATTTAGATATAGACTCAATTTGTTATAATTCTATGGTTCATTTATATAGTTCTTATGATATTGTATTAGCAAATAGTAACTATACTATGAATCATAATAAATACATTTGTAATGGGTTTATTTTTGCTAAAAAGGGAAATCCTTTTTTTAAAAATATGTTAAATGAAATTATTGAAAATATTAGTAATAATGTTAAACCAGCCAGTGATCTTGATCTTACTGGTCCAAATCTAATGACTAAACATTTTTATAAATGTTATTCATTTGATCATATAAACTATGATTCTATTATTATGAAAAATAATTATAGTTCTAACATGGATAATATAAAATTCATTATTTATTCAAGAAATCTTCCAAAACCTGGTGGAGATTGGGCATTATCAGCAGATAAAAATTGGAAAATTACAGAAGGAAATAAAATAACAGCACAACTCAAAAATATGAGAGGTAGATACGTCGAGTCTTCTTGTTATTTTACTGTTGGTGATAAAATACAAAATGGTGATGGGTGTTTTGTTGGAAATACTGATATAAAATATAAAGAATGTGATGGATCAGGATTTATTTATGATAAAGATAATTGTTATGGTAGTAGTAAATATTCTGAATATAACCAAGAACGTCATATTTTAGGTGGTAATGATTTTGCAAATATGTTTATACAAAATGAATTATACAATTAAATGAATAAATTGAATTTTACAATTAAATTAACTGTAAACTGTACGATTATTCCACATAAATATATAATGATCTTTTAATTTTTTGTACATTATAAAATAATAATTATCAAATTTTGTATCTAAAATTACTTTATTTTTATACATAATTGTTTTATTAGTTGTTAAATAATAATTATTTAATGAAATTGTATCTTGATAAATTTCTTTAAATAATTTATATAACATATGTGGACCTGTTATATCAAATGCATTAACTCCATAATATTTATTATTAATATTATGAATACATCTTTCAATTGCTTTTTCCATTAGTAAATTATTCTTTTTACAACATATTAAACTATTATGGATTCCTATATTTTCAAGATCCTTTACCAATACCAAATTATTATTATCAATTATTTCATCAAATGAAACTTTCATTGTATGTCCAATATCTGAATAACAACCTCCATATTTTTGTAAAATACAATATCTCCAAAAATCCGTTTTAAAGGCACTTGGTTTTATTTTTAAATAAATATTATAATAATTATTATCTTTCATAAATTGTTCAATTTCAGAATCATCAAAATAATAAACGGTATAATCTGGATTTAATTGTTTGGTTATTTCTAAAACATGGATAATTTGATTATCCATGTTTGTACGTGTAAATGGACTTGTTTTAAAAATTATTTTTGGAATGATATCATTTTTATGTTCTTGGTATTCTTTTAAAAGATCTAAATACCCTTTTATAATATATGGAACATTTAATAAAATATTTTTATCAGATCTATTTTCATTTTTTCCATACATTATATAATGTTTCCATGCACTTTTATAAGTTTTTATTCCTTTATTTTGAAGATCTGAATAATTTAAAACATACTGTTTCCAATTAAAAGTATCCATATTTATTAAAATAAGTTATTAAAATAAAATTAAATAAACTTAAATAATTAAAAATAATTTAATTAAAAATGATTGACGATCTATTTGACCATGAACAATATATTTTAAATTATCCAGAACTTAATATTCAAAATCGAGAACATGCATGGAGACATTACTCTCGGTATGGAAAAAATGAAGGAAAAATTTATATTAAAAAAAACTATCCAAATTTTTATGTAAAAGGATATTCTGATCTTTTAAAAGAATACCAAGAATACCAAAATGGTATAATCCCAAAAATAATTTTTAAAACAAGTCCATTTACACGTACAAACATGGATAATCAAATTATCCATGTTTTAGAAATAACTAAAAAATTAAATCCAGATTATACCATTTATTATTTTGATGATTCTGAAATTGAACAATTTATGAGTGATTACTCTGATAGAGTATTAAAAGCATTACATAAAATAAAACCAGGTGCCTTTAAAGCAGATCTATGGAGATATTGTATTTTACAAAAATATGGAGGTTGTTATTCAGATATTGGACATACAATGAAAGTTTCATTTGATGAAATAATTGATAATAATAATTTGGTATTGGTAAAGGAAATAAAAGATTTTGGAATCCATAATGGATTTATATGTTGTGAAAAGAATTCTTTACTTATGAAAAAAGCAATTGAAAAATGTTTATATAATATTGAAAATGAAATATATGGAGATTCAGATATTTCAGTTACAGGTCCTAAGATGTTTGAATCTTTAATTGATAAAGAAGAATATTTATTATTACAACATTCTATACTAAATAAAAAAAGATATATCACTAAAAATAATTCTATCATAATCAACACCAAATTTGAAGATTATGATAAAATAATGTATTCTAATAAAGAAGATTACCATGTTTTATGGAAAAATAAAAATATTTTTAATTAACTTTTAAAACAAAATTTTTGCCACCATTTTTCTGGTTTACTCAAATTTTGCCATTCATCTATTGTATAATTATTACTCATACTTAAATTACAACGAGAACATATTGGTCGTAAATTATCTATACTTAAATTACCTCCTTTACTTTCTGGGATATTATGACCTATATGAAAATTAAAAACATCCATTTCATTTTTACACCAATGAACATAACATTTTGAATTATACTTTTTTCCTATATATTTTATCCATACCTGCTCTCGTAATGCTTTGGGAACATTTGCTTTTGGTGCTTTTATTACTTTTACTAATTTCATAATTTTCATTAATATTATTATTCAACTTAACTTAAAAAACTTTAAATTAAATTTAATTAATTTAAATTTAAATTTAAATTAGAGATAGCAGTAGTATATACTGAATCAGTTATTGTATAGTATATATAAATATCATGAAGAACTTTATTTAAATGATTTATATTTCTATAATCTAAATTATTACGAAAATGTCTATAATTATCATCAGAATATTCACAATTATTCATTATAAATAATCGAGCAAGATTATGAAGACTTCTTCTTAATGGACTAATATTATAATCATTTGGTAAAAGATTAAATATTCTTTTAAATAAAGTATAATTTGTATAATCAACTGTATTTCGTAGTTCTATTAATTTATCCATGTTCTGAAAATAAATATCTTTTATTTCACGAATATATTGTTGGCATTTGGGTCTTAATTTTCTAATATTCTTTTTTGATATTTTACCACTCTTTGATGGTACATATGCACGTGGTGGAATTAATTGACCCGGTGGTGGTGGTGGGGGTACCATTCCAAAATTAAAACTACGATTTCTTTGTCTTTGAATCTGAAGTAATAATAAATATAGTATTCTTCTTCTATTATCATTATTTAAATTATTTAGTATTTGTTCTCGTGATAAACCTAATTCATTTATTGCATTGCGAAATATACCTCTATTTAAATGCATAAGATATTCAAAACAAAATTCATCTTCTAAAAGTTCTCGTAATAAATTCATTATACTTATACCTCTTTGTAGTTCTGTATTATGTATTATATGATAATAACTATTAAACATTTCAAATGATATATTATTATAAAAAGTATTATGATCAAGTTCTTTTAAAAAATCATATATTATTTTTAATTTATAAAAACACATCTTTGATAAATTTTGTCTATTTTTTATTTGTTTTGTTTTTATTTTAAGTTCATGTGGTAAGTTCTTAATTCCTTTTGAACGAGGTCTTCTTGGAATAAAAATACTATTAACACCAAATGAAAAAGAAGAAGTATCTTTTAATTTTTTTAAATCTGATTTTAATGTTTGTAAACTAAAAGTCATTTAAAAATAAACATTATTTTTATTTTAACTGAAATAAAAATGTTTTATTTTTTATTTTTTATTTTTTATTTTATATGGCATCTAAATATTGTACCACTTATTCTATTAATCATTTATCCATTCTATAATGTTCAACTTAAATATTATGGAAAATATCTTTTTAATACATTAAAACTTAAACATAATTTTATAAAAGAATCAGAGTACATACAAAAAGGTTTTATTTTAGCAAATCATCGTTGTTATTTTGATTTCTTTTTAGATCCAATCATTTCAGAGAGTACTCCTGTTGGTAGACGTCTTGCTTTTTTATTATTTTTATTTGCAAGTTTATATTTAACTTCACAAACTGGAATTATTATTATTAATCGTGGAAAAGATTCAAGGAAGACTATTTTTAATAAAATGTTAAAACATAATCTTGTTTTATTTTTTCCTGAAGGTACTAGATTACGTCATAATCTAATTGAATCAGTTGATCATGTTAAACAATTACTTCGATATGGTTTATTAAAAGAAATTTATTATCATCAACTATTACCTGTTCAAATTCAAATGAGTAGTAACAAAGAACTTGTTATCGATGAAAGAAAATTTAAAATTAATAAAAATATTACAGTAAAAACACATTTAAGTAATCCAATTTATCCTGCAGACTATAAAACTGAACAAGAATTTTATGATGCTATTGCCAATCAATGGTATAATTCATGGATAATTACTCACTCAACTGTTTAATTTTTCATTTTTTTCATTTTTATTTTTCATTTTTATTATTTTTTATTTTTATTTTTTATTTTATCCATTCATTTTTTAATTTATCTGTTTTTAAACGTGCAGAGATTTTGTTTCATGTTCATTTACTTTATGACAAAAGGGAATTTACCTTAGACCTGGTTCTGCAGAGAATACCAACATAAGTATCTACTGTGTGCAGTGTGTAAGTGTTTTTTTACAAAAAGTAATTGACCTTAGACCTGGTTCTGCAGTGAATACATAGCAAAGTATCTACTGTGTGCAGTGTGTGTGGGTTTTTTTACAAAAAGTAATTGACCTTAGACCTGGTTCTGCAGAGAATACATAGCAAAAATGAACTGTCCTCCTGCTCCTCGTCGTGGATACACTATGTATTATGATCGAGACATACAGCAATGGGTGTTTGTTCCGATAAAATAAAAAAAAAACAAAAAAAAATTGTCTTAAGGTTCCTTCGGGAACATTAAAACAACATAACTAACACTTACAAACTCTCTTTCACCTTCCAACTCTCCGTAGCGAAATGTCTTCCATGACTCTTCTCTTCGAGCAGTTCATCGCGGACCACGAGATCGACATCACTGTCGATGATCTGGACACCCTGATGAAGCGTGCTATCGGTATTCTCTACGATAACACGAAGGACGTGCAGGTGATCAAGAAGGAGAAGGACATCAAACTGGATAACCCTGCTCGTGCTCAGCAGCGGGATGATCTCCGGAACTGCACCAAGGAAGTTCTCAATGCATTCTGCAAGGAGAACGAACTTCGCGTAGGTGGTTCCAAGAAGGATATCGTCGACCGCGTGTGGAGGTGCCTTCAGAACAACTCCGACGACGATGACATCTCGCCGCGTGCGAAGTCTAAGAAGGAGGAGAAGAAGAAGGTCGTCGAGAAGAAGTCCTGCTGTGGAAAGACCGCGAAGGGTACTCCCTGCACCGTCTCCGGTGACGAGATCGTCGGTGGCAAGTGCTACTGCTGGAGGCACGCGAAGGTTGCTGCTGCCGAGCAGAACAGCAAGGAGAACAGCGAGTCTGAATCTGAATCCGAGGAGGAGGACAACTAAAAAATGACAAAAAAATAAAATACCTAAAAAATAAAAAAAAGTTTTATGTAATACCTTCGGGTATTACTAAAACACCGTAAAAGCAAATCGTATTCAAAAATGCCTTCTTATACTCTCCAGTGTGGTCATCGTCATGATCTTACCGATTGTATAAAGCGTGCAATGTCACTTGATAACTCTCGTGCAGTTTGCCATGTTTGTAATACTCCATTTAGTAGTATAGAAGCATGCTACTTAGACCTTGCTGATACTACTCAAATCACTCTTGAAGAGTTTATTCGTATTCAAGAAGAAAACATTGCTCGTCGTAAAGTAACATCACTTCCACCATCACTACCAATGTTACCTGAGTGTTCCGGTATCTGTAAGAGTGGTAAGAAGTGTACAAAGGTTGCTATGCGATCAAGTGGTGTCTTTTGCAATATCCATGTTCATTAAAATAAAAAATAAAAAAAAGTTTTATGTTATACCTTCGGGTATGACTAAAACACATTTACGAAGTTTTGCATCTAGATTTTTCTGCTGGAAAAATCATTGGTTTTTTCAAAATTTTTCTCGCTTTTGTTTTTGCAAAATAACCAAATTGTGTATATACCTTAGGGTAACACACGATATCATTAACAAAAAGAAGGTATATTTCACTATGGCTACTACTGCTGCTGCTAAGATTGCTGCTCGTATTACCAAGGTGGAGAAAGAACTCAGTGATTTGAAAATGGAACTTAACAAGGTAGAAGAGAAAAATACCCGAGTTAAGA
>Ga0304730_1001119_pt1 | contig 20970 bp, 21 predicted proteins | sample M_130628_MF_Meta_FD_190474 | JGI IMG/M metagenome (GOLD analysis project Ga0304730, IMG submission 190474) | Freshwater microbial communities from Lake Montjoie, Canada to study carbon cycling - M_130628_MF_MetaG (v2) (version 2) | ecosystem: Environmental > Aquatic > Freshwater > Lake | place...
CCTCATGGTCAACTCGTTCACTCATACTTGGCCAAATTATTGTTTCATTTGGTCCTATTACAGAGGTATTAGGTTTGATAAAAATTATTGGTTCAGTAGGCACTACTGAACCCATTTCCGCAGCATGATCGGCATAATTTTTACCTATGCAAACAACTTTACTCCGAGGAATAACTGGTGCTAACAACTTTACGTCGCTTAGTTTTAAACTCTTATCCTGCGGCACAATTCCAGAATAAATTGGGTCGCCGCGCAAAACCAGGATTGAATCCTGATCATTTAAAACACCAAATAATGGATCAGTCCCAACGCCTAGATCGGCAGGTGCAGAAAATCTAACGATGCGCATTAGAGCATCTTACAACTGTTAAAGCATTTTTTAGTTTCACTAGATTGATCCAAATACTGCTTATTCGAAGGTGTGGCAGGTTAAATTTAGAGTGAACTCCGCCATTGTTTAAGATACTCCTCTTGTAAACCAAACATATGTTTTTCTTCTTCTAACTCTTCATGATCATAACCAAGTAAATGAAGTACCCCGTGAACGGTAAGGAGTTGAAGTTCATCAGCTAATGATTGTTTTCCATTTTTCTCGGCAAATGCCGGACATAAGACAATGTCCCCAATCACCCCCGGTCCATTAGATGCTGAGTTTGGTTTCATTTCATCCATTGGAAATGAGAGCACGTCGGTAGGTCCAGGTAAATCCATCCATTTGATATGAAGTTGAGTTATTTCATCCTCTTTAACTAATCTAATGCTTAGCTCTGAATCTGGATGAATTCCCAATTTACCAAGAGTGAAATCAGCAAGAGATTTAATTCCATTTTCATCGCACTTATATGCTGAATCATTTATTAACTCTATTTTCATGATCTACTGCCCAATGTAATTGAGTTAATTAACGATCACCCTTTCCGCTTCTAATTGGAAAGGTAGATTTTGAAATATTCTCATCCCAACTTCCATAAGCGGTAACAATGTCGCCTACTAAAAGATTTCGAACAACATCTTCAGCTGTTAAATGCATAAATGAAATATCATCAACATCTTTTAAAATATCCTGAACAATTTTTAGTCCAGATTGTGAATTATTTGGAAGATCAACCTGCGTTACATCTCCAGTAATTACCATTTTAGAGCCAAAGCCAAGACGTGTTAAAAACATTTTCATCTGCTCGCCAGTTGTATTTTGTGCCTCATCTAAAATGATAAATGCATCGTTTAAAGTTCGACCTCTCATATATGCAAGAGGAGCAACCTCGATCACACCTGAGTTCATAAGTCTAGGTATTGCATCTTGATCAATCATGTCGTGAAGTGCATCAAATAAGGGACGTAAATACGGATCAATTTTTTCATGGAGAGTGCCTGGCAAAAATCCTAACCGCTCACCTGCTTCAACAGCAGGTCGGGTTAAAATAATTCGGTTAACTTGCTTTGACTGTAATGATTGAATTGCTTTAGCCATTGCAAGGTAGGTTTTTCCAGATCCGGCTGGTCCTATGCCAAAAGTAATTGTGTTGGCATCAATTGCATCAACATACTTCTTTTGATTTGCTGTTTTTGGCCTGATAGTTTTACCACGATTGCTTAAAATATTTAATGAGAGTACCTCTGCTGGATGTTCAGCTGGATCTTGTTTAATCATTCCAATTGATCTTCGAACCATATCGACAGTTAGGCTCTGACCGCTTCGCAAAATAGCAATTAATTCATCAATTAGATCTACAAATTTTTTGGCTTCTTCAATCTCACCTTTTACATATATTTCATTTCCACGAACAGTTATTGAAAGTTGTGGGAATTGATTTTCTAGAATTCGAAGATGAGAATCACTTGGCCCCACAAGTGTGACCATGGGAAATGCTGCTGGTACTTTAATTACGATTGGATCCATTATGAGAACTCTATATTTAACCAGGCGGCCAAGCGAACGCCCTGCCGGCAAGCAGGTGAAGGTGAGCGTGGAAGACTGACTGACCAGCACCAGCGCCGGTATTAATGTTCAACCGATAACTTTCAAGCCCAAATTCTATAGCTATATCTGCAGCTGCCTTAAAGAGTTCGGCGGTTAATTTGGAATCTGCAATAGATACTTCAGCCATATTCATAAAGTGCTTATTTGGAATTACCAAAACATGAGTGGGAGCTTGCGGGGTAATATCGTTAAAAGCACTGATCAGGTCAGTCTTTTTGATAATTGTGGCAGGAATATCACCACTAACAATTTTACAAAATAAACAATCCATAGCTACCAACGCCCTAACTTAGTTTGAACTGCTGCTAATGCCGCAAACCCTGCATGAGCAGAACGTAGTACTGGCTCCCCTAATTTAATTATTTTGGAGGTGCTCCCGCTAAACATTTTTAACTCATCCTCAGTTATTCCGCCTTCTGGCCCAATAATAATATAAATACTAGGTATATCTTTGGGTATATTCACTTCTGAAAAATTAGTGGAGGCACTTTCGTGAAAAATAAGTGAAAAAGGATTCGAACTTAACTCTTCACTTAATTGATTTGAGGTGACGAGTTTACTTAATTTAGGAATAACAATTCTACGTGCTTGCTTACAAGATTCTTTAATTGTTGATTCCCATTTATCTGCAGAATCTGATTGCCATTTACTAATTCCCCGATCAGATTGCCATGGAACAATTCGGTCAACACCAGCAACCGTAATAAGCTCAAGCATCTCTTTATTTCTCTCTGATTTTGTAATTGCCTGCACAACAACAAGCTCTGGCTTATTCGACTTTTTCTCTCCTTGATTAATAACCTTTATCAGTAAGGATTTCTTACCTATCTCTTCAATTGGCCCAGAGATCCAACTACCTGTGCCATCAGCGACCATAATCTCTTCGCCAACTTTTACTCTCAATACCTTAATCGCATGATGAGCTTCGTCTTTATCTAAGAGTTGAGAACTCCCATCACTTAATTTATCAACAAAAAATAGGGACAGCACTACCGGAAGGCATTTCTAACTTTACTAAAAAATCCTTGATCTTCATTTGTATGGATTACTACCTTATTAGGTGGATCATTCCTAAGTTGTGCAAACTTCTTCAACAATTCACTCTGATCTTTATTTAATTTACTTGGAGTCACTACGTCAACATGGACGATTAAATCACCTCGGCCTGAACCACGTAATTTTGTTATGCCGAGACCTTTTAATACAACCATAGATCCACTCTGTAACCCTTCGGCAATTTGTACGCTTTGCATGCCATCTAATGTTTCAATTTCTACCTTTGTACCTAACGCAGCAGATGTCATTGGAATTCCAATTGAAATGTGTAGGTTATTTCCATCGCGAACTAAAAATTCATGAGGGATTTCAACAATCTCAACATATAAATCCCCAGCTGCTCCGCCACCTGGTCCAACTTCACCTTGACCACTTAACTGAATACGATTGCCAGTTTCAACACCGGCTGGAATTTTAATTGGAATATTTTTGCGTGATCTAACTCTGCCATCACCAGCACACTCACCACATGGATCAGAAATTATCGAACCAAATCCTTGGCAGCTAGCGCATGGCCTACTAGTCATTACTTGCCCCAAAATAGATCTTGCTACTTGCTGTGTTTCACCTCTGCCCTTACAAATATCACAGGTTCTAGGTCGAGAATTATTTGCACAACCACTTCCACCACACTTACTGCAAGCCACAGCAGTTTCAACATTTAACTCACGATCACATCCAAAGGTTGCTTCATGTAATTCAACTTCAACCTTTATTAATGCGTCCTGACCAGGTCTATTTCTTGGCCTAGGTCCACGTTGTTGTCCACCACCAAAAAATGCATCCATGATGTCGCCGAAGCCAAAACCTGCATTTGAAAACCCACCACCAAAACCATTCCCACCAATATCATAATTTTGACGCTTTTCCGGGTCACTTAAAATCTCATAGGCAGCAGTAATTTCTTTAAATTTGTCAGAGATTTTTGGGTCTGGATTTACATCAGGATGATAATTTCTAGCTAATTTCCGATAAGCCTTTTTAATATCATCGAAACTTGCATCTCGACCTACGCCAAGAGTTTCATACAAATCAGCCATTATTTATTCTCTGTTAAAAATCGTCCGACATAATTTGCAACAGCGTTAACAGCCGTAATTGATGATGCGTAATCCATTCGAGTTGGTCCTAAAATTCCAAGTGCACCAATATTTGCATAGCCAACTGTAACCAAGCTAGTGCTTCGCAAGCTTTTTTCACTTTGCTCATCACCAATTTGAACTCTTACTGAAGAATCTGTGCCTGACAACAACCTAAGCAAAACTACCTGCTCTTCTAACGCCTCAAGGATGGGATGAATACTGCCTGATAAGTCTTGATTAGATCGAGCTAGGTTTGACCTTCCAGCCAAGACTACTTTTTCCTCTGGATGCTCTACAGCCATTTCAATTAAAGTGGTAATTATTACTACGACATTAGATTTATCATTTCCACGATAGTTTCTAGATAATCCTTCTAGATTACTTGCAACACTTGAGAGGGATTGAGTTGCGATAGATAAGTTAACTTTTTTATGCAAATCTGAGAGTGCCGCTTCAGTTATTTCGAAAGGCAACTCCACCATTCTCTGTTCAACTCGGCCAGCATCTGTGATGAGAACAATCATCGCTCGTGTTGTATTCAATAGCACTAACTCAATATGACGAACCTTTGCTTTGATAAGGGATGGGTATTGAACAACTGCTACCTGCTTTGTTACTTGAGCAAGCAGGCGAACGGTTCTTGAAATTACATCATCTAAATCAGTGGCACCATCTAAGAAATTTTCAATTGCTTTACGTTCTGCATTTGATAGAGGCTTTATTTCGGCAAGCTGATCAACAAAAACTCGATAACCTTTATTTGTTGGGATTCGACCAGCACTTGTGTGAGGTTGAGTAATTAATCCCGCATCTTCTAAAACTGCCATTTCATTACGAATAGTTGCTGGTGAAACACCTAATCCAGATCGCTCAGATAAAGTTTTAGAGCCAACTGGCTCTTCACTGGCAACATACTCATCAACTATTGCCTTTAGGATTTCTAGCTGTCTGCCAGCGACCTTATTACTCATAAGCCAACGCTACTACAAGAGGATTTCACGGACGATTCGGTCTGCAATAAGCCGTCCATTCAAGGTTAAAGTTGCTCTGCCATTATCCCAATCACCTTTATCTAGGTGTCCACTTTCAACATACCCAGATAAATCCAAAATTTGTTGTTCGTTTAAAGTATTTTTCTCAACTCCACTTGGTAACCGGATAGACAGCATTAACCGTTCGCTCTCAATTTGTAATTCTTTAAGATCTTCTGAATCGGCAACTGGTGATTCGTTGGCATCAATTTTTTGTTTATAAAGGTTTGGATGTTTTACATTCCAAAATCGTTTTCCATTTAAATGAGAGTGGGCGCCAGGACCTGCTCCCCACCAATTCTTACCAAGCCAGTAGGCGAGGTTATGTTTGCTTTCAGAATTCACTTTTGACCAATTACTTAATTCATACCAATTAAAGCCAAAATTTGTAAAGGCATTATCTGCCATAAGGTATTTCTCCGCAGTTAAATCATCATCTACTTGGTCAACTTCGCCCCGCTTTATTTCTGCTGCCAGCTTTGTGCCCTCTTCAATGATTAGTGCATACGCAGAGATATGAGTGATTGGAAGTGAAAGTGCAGCATCGATAGATTTTTGCCAATCTGACTTTGATTCTCCGGGTGTTCCATAAATTAAATCAACTGAAATTTCTTTAAACCCAACCTCACTAGCCCATTTTGTTACTTGATAAAGATTGTCGGGGTTATGTGTTCGATCTAATGTAGCCAATACATGTGGCACAGCAGATTGCATACCAAATGAAATTCTATTAATACCAGCTTGATAAAATTTCTCCAATTTATCTTTATCTACAGTGTCTGGATTGCTCTCTAACGTAATTTCAATGTCACCGGCTAAATCAAATTCAGATCCAATAGTAGAAATAATTGACCTTATATCCTCTGCCTCCATAAGAGATGGTGTTCCGCCACCAAAAAAAATGGATGGAACTACCGCTCGCTCTCCTACCTGCTTACGAGCAGATTTAATCTCTGTTATCAATAAGGTTGTATAGGAGTTAGTTATGTTCTTAAGTCCAGTTGTTATCTGAAGTTCACTAGGTGTGTAGGTATTGAAATCACAATACCCGCAACGTTTTATGCAATAAGGAATGTGAATATAAAATGCTAGATCCACTTACTTTTTCTTTTCACTCGCTTTATCTGAATCAGTGGTCAAGGCCGCAATAAATGCCTCATGTGGAACTTCAACTCTACCAACCATCTTCATTCGCTTCTTACCTTCTTTTTGCTTCTCAAGAAGTTTGCGCTTACGAGTGATATCTCCGCCATAACACTTTGCCAATACATCTTTTCGAATTGCTCTTATATTTTCTCGGGCAATAATTTTTGCGCCAATCGCCGCTTGAATTGGAACCTCAAACTGTTGGCGGGGAATTAACTCTCTTAATTTTCCAGTCATTGTCACACCATATGCATAAGCCTTATCGCGGTGAACAATTTGACTAAATGCATCAACTTTTTCCCCCTGCAATAAAATATCAACCTTAACTAAATCTCCGGCCTCTTCACCTACTGGTTCATAATCAAGTGAGGCATAACCTTTGGTTCTGGATTTAAGTTGATCAAAGAAATCAAAGACGATTTCAGCCAGTGGCAAGGTGTAGCGAATCTCAACACGGTCCTCTGATAAATAATCCATACCTTTTTGCACACCTCGCCGTTGCTGGCAAAGCTCCATAATTGTTCCGATAAATTCACTAGGTGCCAAAATAGTAGCCCTAACAATTGGCTCTTGTACTTCAGCGATTTTTCCATCTGGATACTCAGATGGATTTGTTACAACTAATTTCTTACCATCATCTAAAGTAACCTTATAAACCACGCTAGGGGCGGTAGAAATTAAGGTTAGTCCAGCCTCTCTTTCAAGTCTTTCTCTTACGATCTCCATGTGTAGTAGACCTAAGAAACCACATCTAAATCCAAAGCCAAGTGCGTCTGATGACTCTGGTTCAAAAACTAAAGCAGCATCATTTAATTGCAATTTGTCTAGTGCTTCACGAAGCATTGGATACTCAGTTCCATCTAATGGGAAAAGTCCAGAGAAAACCATTGGCTTAGGATCTTTATAACCTGCAAGTGCCACTGTGGCTGGGTTGTTATAAGTTGTTACCGTATCTCCAACACGAGACTGTCTAACATCCTTAACGCCAGTAATTAAATAACCTACTTCACCAACACCTAAACCATTACTTGCCATTGGTTCTGGTGAAATAACACCAACCTCAAGCATTTCATGTCTAACACCCGTTGAATACATCTGGATTTGATCTCGTGGTGAAAGGTGTCCATCAACAACACGAACATAGGTAACCACTCCACGGTAGGAGTCATAAACTGAATCAAAAATTAATGCTCTAGTTGGAGCTTTTGGATCGCCAATCGGTGGCGGAATTTGCTTCACAATTTGGTCAAGTAATTCTTCAACTCCAGCACCAGTTTTTCCAGATACTCGAAGACAATCTTCTGGTTTGCAGCCAATTAGGTTAGCAAGCTCGATTGCAAATTTTTCAGGTTGAGCAGCCGGTAGATCAATCTTATTTAATACCGGAATTATGGTCAGATTATTTTCCATTGCTAGATAAAGATTGGCTAAGGTCTGTGCTTCGATGCCTTGTGCGCAATCAACAAGAAGAACTGCGCCCTCACAGGCTGCCAGAGAGCGAGAAACTTCATAAGTAAAATCAACATGGCCAGGAGTGTCAATCATGTTTAAAACATATTCTTGGTTATCAATACCTGATCTCCAAGGCAATCGAACTGCCTGACTTTTAATTGTAATTCCCCGCTCGCGTTCAATATCCATTCGATCTAGATATTGCGCACGCATATTTCTATCCTCTACAACGCCAGTAATTCCCAACATGCGATCAGCCAAAGTTGATTTACCATGATCAATATGTGCAATGATGCAGAAATTTCTAATTTGTGCAGGATTTGTAGCAGCAGGTTGTGGAGCTTTTGCAATCGAGATGGAAGGCATTTATGCCTTAGGAGTGTCTAGTAAATTAACGAACGCCAGCTTTGTTGGCTAACTTCGCCATCGCTGACTTTTTATTTGCTGCGTTATTGGCATGAATTACGCCTTTTGAAACAGCCATATCTAATGAACGAGAAGCATCTGTAAACTCTGCTTTAATTTTTGCAGCATCTCCGGCAGTTACCGCATCGCGAAATTTACGAATTGCTGTACGAAGCGCTGAGCGATAAGCCTTGTTGCGATCTTGCGCTTTGTTGTTGGTACGAATTCGTTTGATCTGGGACTTGATATTTGCCACTGAAGATTACCTTTTCTCTGTTATCTCTTAAAAACTTATTTAAGAAGATCGGTAGGGTATCAGCGCAAGGGCCTTACGCTCAAACTGAGCGTGATTATTTAGCACTTTTTGCCGCACATACGGTCATTATCGCCCGCTCTAAGGCATAGATCGGATCAGCAGCCGCTCCCTTGATATCAGCATCGGCAGCAGCAATTGCGACAACCGCCTTAATTAATCCACTCTCACTCCAACCAGTTAACTGCTTACGAGCTTTATCAATTTGCCAAGGTGCAATTGCTAATGTTGAAGCTAACTCAAATGATCTAATACTTCTAGAGGCACCTGAAACCTTTGCAAGGGTTCGCAGCGATGATGCAAGGGCGCTAACAATTAGAACTGGATCAGTCCCTGTTGAAAGTGCGTTTCGTAAGTTTATTAAAGCAATTGCTGTATTGCCTTCAAGCGCGGCATCTGCAACATCAAAGCCCGTGCTTTCAACTCTGCCCATCTGATATCGAGCAACATCATTCTCATCTATCACTTTCTGCAATGAAACATCAGATGCAAGTTGGGAGCAAGCAGCACTTAACTCTCTCAAATCACTGCCTAAAGAATCAATTAGTGCGTTGACCGCCTCTGCACTTACTTTTCGATCTAACCTCTTAAACTCAGCTCGAATAAAATCAGATTTTTCGCTCTCTTTCTTAATCGCTTCAGCTGCAATCACCTCGGGATTTAGTTTCTTGATTTTATCGACTAGCGCTTTTCCTTTTACGCCTCCCTTATGCCAAAGCACTAAAGTTAAGTTTTCATCTTGATTTTCTAAATAACTTGTGACCTCATCACTACATTCGGAAGTTAAATCTTGCAAATCTTTGATAACAACAACTCGCGCGTCGGCAAAAAGTGATGGTGCCAGACTGTCAGTAATAACCCCCACCTCTAATTCATCTGCTGAAAAAATAGTTGACTGGGCACCAGATTTTGTAGCAATCACATGTGAAATGGCGCGATCAGCAAGCAAACTCTCTGCCCCTTGTATTAAAACTAACCCCACCTAATTTGCCACCATTCTTTTCCAGTAACCCTGATCTTATTAGGTGCAGCAAGCGCTAGCCCACCAGATTGGTCGGTACGCCAGACTGAAATCTGGCGGCGCTGAAGTTGAGTAATTAGATCTAGTAAGCGGTGCCCTTTGACCCAAGCGAAGAAAACTACAAACGGAATTGAGATCAGGTTTATTGTGTACATAATTCCTCTTCCCTAGGTGAAGTTACCCACTACATATAGTTAAACAAGGGCCACTGACAGTAGATTTACGGCATGAAAAATCCAGACGCGATCGTTATTGGGGCAGGTGTCGTGGGAGCCTGCACTGCTCTGGCACTTAGTAACGCAGGACTGAAGGTTTTAGTAATTGATCGCGGTCCAATTGCAAGTGGTACAACGGGTGCAGGTGAGGGAAATATTTTAGTTTCAGATAAAGAACCAAGCGCAGAGCTGACGCTGGCAATTAGATCAAGAAATGCATGGTTTGAATTAGATACAGATATCGGTGGTGGATTTGAACTCGAGGCAAAAGGTGGCGTTGTTGTTTCAAGAAGTGAAAAGGGAGTATCTGATCTAAAGAAGTTGGCCTCACTCCAAAAAGTTAATGGTGTTGAAACTATTGAACTAGATGCATCTGCTTTGCAAGAGGCTGAGCCATTTATCGCAAGAGACATTAATTATGGTGTTTTATATCCGGGTGATGCCCAGTGCCAGCCAATGCTAGCTGCTGCTCAAATCATTAGAGCAGTAAAAAAACGGGGCGGAAGTTTTATCCAAGGTGAAAATGTAATCAAAATAAACTCTACCTCTGGATCTATCGTTGGATTAACTACTGATAAAAACACTTACTCAACTCCGATTGTTGTTAATGCAACTGGGACCTGGGCAGGTGAAGTAGCAAAATTAGCCAATTCATATCTACCAATATTGCCAAGACGTGGGTTTATCTTGGTTACCTCACCAGCACCGAAATTAGTTAATCACAAGGTTTATGATGCAGATTATGTTGCAAATGTGGCGAGTGGTGAAGCAGATCTTCAATCATCCGCAGTGGTTGAAGGCACATCTAGTGGCACAATTCTGATTGGCGCATCTAGAGAACGGGTCGGCTTTAAAAATGATTTAAATATTGCAATTCTGCGCCAACTAGCACGGCAGGTAATATCTTTATTTCCAGTACTATCAAATGTCCAATTACTTCGGGCGTATCGTGGATTTAGGCCATATGCACCAGATCATCTACCAGTTATCGGTGAGGATGAAAATGTTTCCGGGTTGTGGCATGCAGCCGGCCACGAAGGTGCTGGGATTGGTTTAGCTCCAGCTACTGGTGAATTAATAACTGCACAAATTACTGGCGCCATACCATTTATGGATCCAGCACCATTCTCGCCAAAACGCTTCAAAGGTGGTGAGTATGTCGCAGTTTGAAATTGAGTTTACTTTCGATGGCAAAACTATTTCAGCAATCAGCGGACAATCAGTCGGGGCTGCCTTGCTAGCAGCAAATCAACGTTCGCTTCGTAAGACTAGATTTAATAAAAATAAGCGAGGAATTTTTTGCGGGATCGGAGTTTGCTTTGATTGTTTAGTTGTAGTTGATGGCGTTACAAATCAACGAGCATGCATCATAGAAGCAAGGTCAGGAATGCAAGTTAAAACTCAGGATGGCTCAAATGCATAATGTTGTGATCGTTGGTGGTGGACCGGCCGGGTTAAGTGCCGCCCTTGCTGCTGCTGCAGCCGGAGCTCCAGTTCTATTAATTGATAGCAATTCACGATTGGGTGGGCAGTACTGGCGAAATGCTTCAGATAATTTTGATAATCAAAATGAACAGCACTTTGATTTAGAAACTGGATTACTTTTAATAAATGCTGTTAAAGCAAGAATAGAGATTGAGGTTTGGTCTGAAGCCCAGATTTGGAGTGCGACAAACAATGAGGGAAAGTTTACCCTTCGAATTATTCATCAAGGTAAAGAAAAGATTGTAAATACTGCAAACTTAATTCTTTGCACGGGTGCATATGACAGAACACTTCCCTTTCCTGGTTGGGACATACCCGGAGTCATGACTCCAGGTGGCGTTCAATCCCTATTGAAGGGACATGGTGTTCTTGCTGGCAAACGAGTTGTGGTTGCTGGAACTGGCCCGTTCTTACTACCGGTAGCAGCCGGAGTTATTAAAGCAGGTGGTGAGGTTGTTTCACTTCTTGAGGCCAATAAATCTCGTAGGTGGCTTACTTCATTTAATGTGATTTTGGAAAATTTAACCAAAATAAAAGAGGCTTTTTACTATATTAAAACTATTAGCGAAGGAAAAGTTAGAGCACATTTTGGCTATGCTGTGATCACAGCGCATGCTGGTGGTAACGGCGAACTAACATCTGTTGATGTAGCAAAAATTGATAGAAATTTTAAAGTTAAAAAGATTAAAAATATTAAGTGTGATGTTGCAGCTATAGGTTGGGGCTTTACTGCCGATACCTCACTAGCTGGATCCCTTGGTTGTAGGCAGGTAGTTGCAAAAGATGAAAGTGTCACCGTTTGGGTTGATAACGATCAGCAAACTAATATTCCTGGAATTTTTGCTGCAGGTGAAATAACTGGAATAGGTGGTTCAGACCTATCAATGGCAGAGGGCGTAATTGCCGGTATTGCTGCAGCTAAATTTGTAGGGTGCAAAGTTGAAGTCTTGAAAGCTCACCGTAAGCGTCGAGCAAAGAGACAGCGGTTTGCAAACGCATTAATTAAGGCTTACCCAGTCAAATCAGGTTGGCAATCATGGCTAAATGATCAAACTACTATTTGTAGATGTGAAGAGGTTTCACTTGGTGATTTGAAATTTTCTGTTGAAGAATTAGGAGCAACTGATTCTCGAACTGCCAAGTTGTTTACACGATGCGGAATGGGCCTATGCCAAGGGCGTTTCTGTGGTCGGTCGGTTGTAGATCTAGTAGCAAATGAGTTAAGTGTCTTACCTACTGATACTGATCGAATTTCTGCAGTGAATCGTCCGATAATTACGCCAATTCCACTTGGTGTTTTAGCGCAGGGCGAATAAGGTTTATCCATGACAACTGCAAAGCCATGGCATGGTGTGTTAACTGCAACTGCACTTCCCTTTCGATCTGATCTTTCAGTTGATTATGATAAATATGCAGAACATATAAAGTGGCAAGCAGCTAATGGGGTTCATGGTGCAATACCAAATGGGTCACTTGGCGAGTACCAAGTATTAACTCCGGAAGAGAGAACGAAAGTATTAAAAACTGCATTAGAGGCGGCTCCTGCCGGATTTAATGTTGTACCTGGAGTTGCAGCATATGGCGCAGCGGAATCACGTAGATGGGCCGAACAGGCTGTTGAGATGGGTGCAAAATGCGTAATGTTGTTGCCACCTACTGCATACCGAGCCAATGAAGAAGAGATAATCGCCCACTATAAAGAGGTTAGTAAGGTTGGCGTTCCAATAATTGCTTACAACAATCCGTTTGATACAAAAGTTGACTTAACTCCGCAATTAGTTGCTCGAATTGCAGATGCAGCAGAAAACGTCGTTGCAATTAAAGAATTTTCTGGTGATGTACGCCGAGTTTGGCAATTACATCACTACGCCCCGCGGATTGAGGTATTAGTTGGAGCAGATGATGTACTACTTGAACTATCAACTGGTGGAGTTGTTGGTTGGATTGCTGGGTTTCCAAATGCACTACCAAAAGAATCAGTTGAGCTCTACAACCTTTGCCTTGCCGGTAGGTATGAAGAAGCGAAACCAATTTATGCTGCGGTCCATAACTTATTTAACTGGGATAGCCGTAAAGAGTTTATTGTTGCCATTAAGGTGGCAATGGATGCAGTTGGCCGTTACGGAGGTCCAACTAGGCTTCCACGTTTGCCGCTACCAGCAAGTGATCTTGTACAGCTAAATAAGGATATTAAGCAAACATTAGATTTCTATAAAAATCGAAAATAATTTAAATGAAAAATAGTCTGCGTACCGTTACAACGGTTGAATCGCATACTGAAGGAATGCCTGCACGGGTTGTGACAAGTGGAATTGATGAGATTCCAGGTAATACTATGTTTGAAAAACGGCTCTACTTTATGGAGCACATGGATCACCTTCGCCAGTGGTTAATGTTTGAACCTCGTGGTCACCCAGCAATGAGCGGGGCAATTCTGCAAAAACCAACCAGACCAGATGCTGACTGGGGCGTTGTTTATATTGAGGTTTCTGGCTGCTTGCCTATGTGTGGGCATGGAACTATTGGTGTTGCAACTGTTTTAGTTGAGAAAAAGTTAGTACCCGTTACCGAACCAATTACAACAGTTCGCCTTGATACCCCGGCGGGATTAGTCACTGTTGATGTTCAAGTGAAAAATGGCAAGGCAGAAAAAGTTACCTTGACTAATGTGCCCTCATTTTCATATCAGTTAGACCAGAGTGTAGATGTTCCTGGATATGGGAAAATAGAATATGACATGGCATTTGGTGGCAATTTTTATGCAATCATCCCGGTAGAACGGATTGGTATTGAATTTAAACATGAGAATGGCCAAAAGTTTTTAGCAGCAGGCCTGGCGATTAGCGATGCAATTAATCAGCAAAATAAACCAGTCCATCCAGAAAATCCAGATATTGCAATTTGTCATCACATTGATTTCATATTCCCTGGTAAAAACTGGCTGCATTGGAAAAATGCGATGGCAATCTATCCTGGTTGGTTTGATCGATCCCCTTGTGGAACTGGAACAAGTGCAAGGCTTGCCCAAATGGTTGCGCGTGGAGAGTTCAAAGACAATGATGTTTTAATAAATGAATCATGGATCGGTTCACAATTTGAAGGACGAGTTAAGGAACACACAACTGTGGCAGGTTTGCCAGCAATTATTCCAACAGTTACTGGTCGTGCCTGGATTATGGGTGAGGCTACATGGGTATTAGATCCAACTGATCCATTCCCAAATGGATTTATTGCTTAAAGAATTAAGGTAAGCCCGATCATAATTAATGATGTAATTGGTAAAGCTTGAATTAATGCATGTAGTGTTGCAATTAAGTATTTTGGACCATATCTTCGGTGACTAAATGTACCTAAGACAGTGATGATTGTCGGATAGGTTGAAAGTGCACCTGATACTCTAGAGCCTAAAATATTTGCCGTTTCAGTTAATAATAAAATCAATATAACTGTTGTTACTAGGCGAACTGGCAATTCCCATTTTGGTGCTACTACTTTTTCAGTTGGTTTTTCATACTTTGGGAATAATCCAAGTGAGATAGCCCAAACAAAGGTGAGCGCCACTGCTACTCCTAAGTTAGAAAAGTCAATCAAGTTGAAAATATAACCACTGAACCAAACTGCAATCGTGGCAATAAATATTGACCTTTTCCAATTCAAACCTTTAGCCGCCAGAGCGTAAACAAAACAAAATACAATCAGTGATAATTGACCAACTAGAACTCCATGAGCTGCAGTTTTTGCAAATGATCTACCCTCTTGAATACCGATAATAAGTAAAAATGGACCAGTGGTAAGGGGTAAACCTAGAAACAATCCACCAAGTCTAGCGTTATACCTGCTTTGTAATATTGAAATAATCCATACAAAAAAAGGGGCTAAAAATAATTTAAGCCCAAGAAGTAAGCTCATAGTAGTTCGATTTTTCTAGCAAGAGCGCCACCGACCATGGCATGAAGCTTCGTCCCTTCTGGCAAATACTCTTCAGAGATTATTTCACCTTGTTCGTGTACTGCACTAACTAAATCTCCTCGATTAAATGGAATTACCGCGTTAATTTCAACTTTCGGCTTTGGTAGAGATGATTCAATTGCTTTTACTAAAGTTTCAATTCCATACCCAGTTCGTGCTGAAATAGCATAAGCATTACTCTCTTTGCGCAGAAGTTCCATTAATACCTCTGGTGCGGCTACATCTGCTTTATTAATTGCAATAATTTCTAGGATTTCACCACCACCAATTTCACCTATTACTTCTCTTACCGCTCGAAGTTGCTCCATTGGATCTGGGTGCGCACCATCTACAACATGGACAATTAGATCAGCCTCTGAAACCTCTTCAAGAGTTGATTTAAATGCCTCCACTAGCTGGTGAGGTAAGTGCCGAACAAATCCAACTGTGTCAACAAAGGTATAAACCCGACCATCACTACTTTCAGTTTTTCTAACCGTTGGATCTAAGGTCGCGAACAAAGCATTTTCTACTAAAACGTCTGCACCGGTTAACCGATTTAACAGTGAAGATTTACCAGCATTTGTGTAACCGGTAATTGCAACCGAAGGAATATTGTTTCGTCTGCGCTCATTTCGTTTAGTATCCCGTGAGGTTTTCATATCCTTAATTTCACGCCGCAACTTTGCCATTTTGTCATTAATTCTTCTTCGATCAGTTTCAATCTTTGTTTCACCAGGTCCACGTCCACCAATACCACCAGCCTGACGAGATAAAGATTCACCCCAACCGCGAAGACGAGGCAGCATGTATGACATCTGAGCAAGCTCTACCTGTGCCTTACCCTCTCTACTCTTGGCATGCTGAGCAAAAATATCTAATATCAAAGCAGTTCTATCAATTACTTTAACTTTAACTTTTTGCTCTAATGTTCTTAACTGTGCAGGCGATAACTCACCATCACAAACAACGGTATCTGCACCAGTTGCCACTACCGCATCCCTTACCTCTTTAACCTTTCCAGAACCAATAAAGGTCGCAGAGTCTGGTTTATCTCTTCGTTGAATCAACGCCTCCATAACTTGTGATCCAGCGGTTTGTGCAAGGGCAGCCAACTCTTTAATTGAATTATCGGCATCTTTAGCACTGCCTTCAGTCCAAACACCAACTAATACAACCTTCTCAAGTCGTAATTGCCGATACTCAGCATCAGAAACATCTTGTAACTCAGTTGAAAGTCCACTGACTCTTCGTAATGCCTGGCGATCTTGTAAATCTTGATTATTACTTTCTGGATTCTCAGTTAATTCATAATCTGCTACTGCTTGGGCGTTTTCCCTAATTAATGTATCAATATCAATCTCAAGGCCATCATCTTTATCAAACTTTGAATCACTCACAGATATTTATCCAACTCAACATCTTTAATTAATATTGCAGGTCCTGTTAATGTGGCATTACTGTGTCCATCAATTTCAACAATTAATTTTCCACCAGGTGGATTAATTACCCATTTAATTGGCAACTGCTTTCGGTTCTTAATCGTGGCAGCAAGGGCCACTGCGCAGGTTCCGGTGCCACATGATTGAGTTTCGCCTACTCCTCTTTCAAATACTCTCATTTTGATTTCACCATCATCTAATAACTGGGCAAACTCAATATTGACACCCTCTGGGTACTCATCAATCGGTTCAACCTTTGGCGCATTTTTTAATTCGCCAGCAGATTCGATGTCTTCAGTAAAAACAACTGCGTGTGGATTTCCAATCTCAATATTAAAACCTTGATATGAGTTGTTATTAGCTTCAACTGTAATATCACCCGGTACTTGGGATACCTGACCCATATTTACTGAGATATCACCACTATCTGGAACTGAAAGAAATTTTCGACCCGCTCTGGTATTTATTGCATAAATTCCACTTGGCTGATGTCCTCTATCAGTTAAATATCTTGCCATCACTCTGATTCCATTTCCACACATTTCTGCCACAGAGCCATCTGCATTTGAGTAATCCATAAACCATGCGCCATCTTTTTTAACAATCTTTATAAAGCCATCACTTCCAATGCCATCTTTTCGATCACAAATCCGCTTAATTTGATCTGCGCTAAAAGTTAATCTATTACCTTCATCAAAAACCAACACAAAATCATTATGAGTGCCATGACCATAGGTAGCTTGAATCATTAATTAATACTAGCCAAGAGTTTTTCAAGTCGGGCTGAGTTTGATTCTGGCGCCAGCCACTTAATTCTTTCATCCTTTGAAAACCAAGTCTCCTGCCTTCTGGCGTAAGCCCGAGTAACTCGTTTTGTCTCCTCTTTGGCAAATGCTTCATCATTTTCACCATTTAAATAATTCATAATCTGGATATAACCAAGTGCTTTTTTAGCAGTACCAGATTGCTCTAACCCTTGAGTCATAAGAATTGAAACTTCACGCGCAAAACCTTTAGCCCACATACCTTCAACTCGCTTATCTATTTTTTCATCTAAATTCTCACGATCTAATACCAAGCCAAATTGTTTTGCATCTGGATATTTACTGCTCGCTTGTCTAGGCAAGTTTGCGGTAAAAGGCTTGCCAGTTAATTCAATTACTTCAAGGGCTCGGATAACCCGGCGAATATTTTCCTTTGGAATTGCCAAGGATGCAGCTGGGTCCAGTTTTGCTAATCGTTCATGCATTACATTATTGCCCAATCTTTCTGCCTCTTCAGTAATTTTCTGCCTTACCGCTGGATCAGTATCTGGAAAATTTAGGTCATCTAATATTGCTTTTATATAAAGACCAGTACCACCAACTACTACAACTGATTTGCCGCTGCTTAAAATCTGATCAATCTTTTCCCGAGCAATTTGTTGATACCAAGCAACATTTGCCTCATCTTTGATATCTAAAACATCAATTAAGTGATGAGAAATACCGCCCCGTTCCTCACTGGTTAATTTTGCCGTTCCAATATCCATGCCTTTATACACCTGCATTGAGTCCGCATTAACAACTTCTGCCTTTATCTCTTTTGCTAATGAGACAGCTAACTCACTTTTTCCAGTTGCCGTAGCACCACAAACAATAATTAAGCTCATTTAATTAAAGTGATTTTAAAGCGGCTAGAGTTGGAATACCTAACAAAATCTTTTTATCACCATTATTTTCAACCCAGGCAGCATGGGCAGCTGCTCCCTTTGTTTTCTTAACTGCAGTTGGCGCACCAGCAACAATGTGATTTGCAAATGCTTCTAATACTTTAACCTCAACTAAATCCCCTGGTCGAGCCGTTGCATTTAAGTTATCAAAGTGGGTAAGGCGAAAATCTGCGCTTCTGCCATTCATTCTATTTTGGTCATGATCATGCCTGCCCTCATGGCCTGAGACAAGTAGTTCAACAGTTTTACCAATTAATTTCTCATTCTCACTCTTTGAAATTTCCTGTTGAATCTTATGCAGTTGGTTATATCGATCTGCCATCACATCATCTGGTATTTGATCAGCCATTGAAGCAGCTGGTGTGCCGGGCCGCTTTGAGTACTGAAATGTATAGGCGGCTGAGAATTTTGCCTGTTTAACCAAATCAATGGTGTCAGCAAAATCAGCATCGCTCTCACCTGGAAAACCAACGATTATGTCGGTAGTAATTGCTGCATTTGGAATCATTTTTCTAACATTATCAATGATGCCAAGATAGCGTTCTCTGCGGTAGGAGCGGCGCATTGCTTGTAAAACTTTATTACTGCCAGATTGCAACGGCATGTGTAGGTGAGGCATTACATTTTTAGTCTCTGCCATTGCCGCGATTACATCATCGGTGAAATCTCTTGGGTGTGGTGACATAAACCTAACTCGTTCTAAACCTTCAACTTTGCCACACTCGCGTAGTAATTTAGCAAATGCTTGGCGATCACCAAAATCAACACCGTAGGCATTCACATTTTGACCAAGCAAAGTTATTTCAATAACACCTTGATCAACTAGGGCTTTAACCTCACTCATAATTTCACTAGCTGGCCGATCTTTTTCAATTCCTCGTAATTGTGGAACGATGCAAAATGTGCAGGTGTTATTACAACCAACTGAGACTGAAACCCAGGCCGAAAAAGCAGAGTCACGCTTTACAGGCAGGGTTGATGGAAAATGTTCAAGTGATTCCTTAATCTCAACTTGGGAGGCCTCTTCGATTCTTGCCCGCTCCAGCAATACCGGAAGTGAGCCAATATTGTGTGTGCCAAAAACAACATCAACATATGGTGCGCGCTTAATAATCGCATCTTGATCCTTTTGTGCCATGCAACCGCCGACAGCAATCTGAAAGTTCGGATCACTTTTCTTACGCGGTGCTAGAAAGGAGAGATTTCCATAAAGTTTATTATCAGCATTTTCTCTAACCGCACAGGTATTAAAAACTACTAAATCAGGTTGAGTATCAGCCAATGCCTGGGTGTAACCAGCGTTAATTAAAAGCCCAGAGATTCGCTCGGAATCATGGACATTCATCTGGCAGCCATAGGTCTCAACTACAAAGGTAGGCATTGCCTAATTCTACTTGCTAATTAACTCCAGTTAACTCCCGCATAATTCTTGCGCAAATTCCATGGCCATAACCTTTACGGGCCAATAAACCTGAAATCCTTCGATAAACAACCTCTGGATCTAAGTGCGCAATTGAATTGTATTTGCGTTGCGCAAGGGCAAACGCTTGGTTGTACTCACTCTCATCATCTATCTCTTCAATAACCTCATTAATTATATCTTGGGAAACTCCTTTGGTGCGAAGCTCACCGGCAATTACTCGCTTGCTTAATTTCTTTGCCCGTTGCCTAGACTCTGACCATAATTTGGCAAACTCAAGATCATTTAATAAACCTTGTAATTCAAGTGAATCTAAAACTGCGTTGGCTATTTCCGAGTCAGCCCCACGCTTTAATAATTGTTTATGCAACTCCTCCCTACTCTTAGCGCGAGGTGCAAGAGCGTATAACGCAATCGACATCGCCTCTGAGTAGGGATCAGCTACTACCTCTTGAGATTTCTTCAAGGTACTTTTGTGTGAGTTAGTGATTAGAACTCAACATCAGCGGTTGCTTCATCAACTGCTGCCGCCAAGGCAGGATCTACCTCAGTTGGCACATATGAAGCTCTGATCTTGGTTTCAATATCATTAGCTAGATCTGGATTATCAATTAAGAATGCACGAGCATTCTCTTTACCTTGTCCTAGTTGATCACCCTCATAGGTGAACCAGGCACCAGATTTCTTAACAATTCCGATCTCAACACCCATATCAATTAGAGATCCTTCACGGCTAATTCCAACACCGTAAATGATGTCAAACTCTGCTTGCTTAAATGGTGGGGCAACCTTATTTTTAACAATCTTTACGCGGGTTCTATTACCAACCGCATCTTGACCATCTTTTAAGGTTTCAATTCTACGAACATCTAAACGAATAGAGGCGTAGAACTTAAGTGCTTTTCCACCCGTTGTTGTCTCTGGTGAACCAAAGAAAACACCAATTTTATCGCGCAACTGGTTGATAAATATTGCAGTGGTATTTGATTGATGTAGTGCACCAGTCATTTTACGAAGTGCTTGAGACATCAGGCGGGCTTGTAGACCCATATGTGAGTCACCCATCTCGCCTTCAATTTCAGCTCTTGGCACTAATGCAGCAACTGAGTCAACAACTACGATATCAATTGCACCGGATCTAACTAACATATCCATAATTTCAAGTGCCTGTTCACCAGTATCTGGTTGAGAAACTAACAGCGCATCAATATCAACGCCAAGTTTCTTTGCATACTCTGGATCAAGGGCGTGTTCAGCATCAA
>Ga0304730_1001120_pt1 | contig 20966 bp, 23 predicted proteins | sample M_130628_MF_Meta_FD_190474 | JGI IMG/M metagenome (GOLD analysis project Ga0304730, IMG submission 190474) | Freshwater microbial communities from Lake Montjoie, Canada to study carbon cycling - M_130628_MF_MetaG (v2) (version 2) | ecosystem: Environmental > Aquatic > Freshwater > Lake | place...
CTACACTCAGCCCATGGCCCCAAACCTCTATCATGGTACGGTTGAGGTCTTGCCTGACGGTCCAGGCAAGTCGGTGGTGATCTACACGCTGCTGTTGGACCCAACCTTTGGCGGCGACCCTGCCACGCGGGACGCCAAGATTGCGGAACGTCGCGGCTTCTTGAAGCTCATGCTCGGTCAGATCAAGGCCGCGTCAGAAGCACCATAAGGATCAGATGGGCAGCAAGGGGGATCAGGCTCTCAAGCCCGACCGCCTTGTGACCGGGAACCCAATGATATGACAGGCACCCCCTCCGCCGCACCAACGCTCTGGACCAAGCTCGCCTATGGGTTTGGGGCTGCGGCCAATGGGGTTGCGGATAATGCCTTCAACTATTTCCTCTTGATGTTCTATGGCCAGGTCATCGGCCTCAGCCCGATCCTCGTCGGCTTGGCCATGACCATCGGTATGATGGTCGATGCCTGCCTTGACCCCATCGTCGGCCTTTGGTCGGATAATCTGCGCTCACCTTGGGGGCGTCGCCATCCCTTCATCTATGCGGCGGTGGTGCCGACCGGGCTACTGTTCTTCCTGATCTGGAATCCGCCTCATGGCTGGTCCGAGCAGGCGCTGTTCTTCTATCTTCTGGGGCTGTCTGTGTTGATACGCGCGGCGGGATCGCTGTTCCAGATCCCGTCATCGGCTCTCGCGCCGGAACTGAGCACCAGCTACGACCAGCGCAGCAGTCTGATGAGCTACCGCTACTTCTTCGGTTGGGTAGTCGGCAATATGATGACGGTGTCGATGTTCTATCTCATCTTCCCGGCCTTCTCGACAGCGGCGGTGCCCAATGGTCAGTTCAACCGTGATGCCTACGCCTTTTATGGCGTCTTGGTGTCGATCTTGGCCCCCTTTGCGATGCTGGTGTCAGGGCTTGGAACCCATCGCCATATCCCGAACCTGACGGTTCCGCCTCTGCGCGAATCCAAGTCGATCAAGGAATTGTTCGGCGAGATCTTTGCCACGCTCGGCAATCGCTCGTTCGCAGCCCTGTTCATCGCGGCGACCTTCGGCGCGGTTTCGACGGGTTTAGCAGCCGGTCTGGCCTTCTATTTTTCGACCTATTTTTGGCGCTTCACCACCCTTCAAAATGCTTACTTGACCATGGGCGTCTTCGCCTCCGCGGTTCTGGGTTTCTTGGCAGCGCCGTGGGCCACGCGCACCATTGGCAAGAAGCAGGGGGCAGTGATCATCGGCCTGATCGCCTTTTTAGGCTCGCCGCTGCCGATCGTGCTTCGGCTTCTAGGCCTGATGCCGGCCAATGGGACGCCGGAGACCTTTTGGATCGTCTTTGGCTTTACCGCCATCGATACGGGCCTGATCATCTGTTTCCAGATCCTAGCCTCCTCGATGATGGCCGACCTGGTCGAGCAGGCCCAGTTGCGCACCGGTAAGCGCTCTGAAGGGCTGTTCTTCGCCGCCGATGGGTTTGCGCGCAAGATGGTCACGGGGCTTGGCCTGATCCTTGCGACCCTACTGCTGCAGTTTGCCAACTTCCCCAAGGGAGCCGATCCGAGCCAAGTTTCTGACGCGGTCACCGCCCGTCTGGCGATCCTTTATGTCCCCTCTATTCTGTTCCTCTGGCTGTCCATGGTCGCGGTCATCTCGACCTACAAGGTTAGCCGATCTGATCACGAAAAGGCCTTGCAGGATCTATCCGACAAGGCCGCCAAGCAAGCTTTGACCTCAACCGATTAATCGACACATCCAGTCGGAGAAAACCGATGCGGATCAAATTTTTGGCGATGGGGGCGGTTGCAGCCCTAGCCCTAGGGGTCGGGGCCTTTGGCGTGAGTGCCAATGCCGCTGAACCCGCAGCCTACAAGGCACCCCGTTTGGCCTTCGGTCAGCCTGATCTGGGCTCCAACTGGTCTAATGTCAGTCTGACGCCAGAGAGCCGTCGCGGGGGCATGGGCACGCGCGCTGTCCTGACCGAAGACGAGGTCAAGGCCATCGAGAGCGGTGCCGTCAAGGCGCTGGATGATGCCAATCAGCCAACCGACCCTAATGCGCCAGCCCCAACAGCAGGGGGGGACAAGCCCGCTCCAGGCACGCGTCCTGAGTTTGCGGCCGCTGGCGGTGCAGTGGGCGGTTATAATGCCTTCTGGCTTGATGCCGGCAGCCGGGTCATGCGCGTCAATGGTCAGCCTCGCTCTTCCATCCTGACCACGCCAAACGGGCAGGTTCCGCCCTACCTTCCCGGCGTTAAGGGCCCTGAGCCTTGGTGGAAGGCGGGGGACCATTATGAGAACCCGGAGAACCGCTCCTATGGCGAGCGTTGCATTATGGGCTTTGGCCGCAATGCGGGCCCGCCGATGCTGGCCAATGGCTTCTACAATAACGACTATATGATTGTGCAGTCGCCGACCGTGATCAGCATCCTGGTCGAGATGGTGCACGATGTGCGGATGATCCGGCTCAATGGCAAGCACCGTACCGACGGGCTTCGGCCATGGATGGGCGACTCCATCGGCCATTTTGAAGGCGACACCCTGGTGGTTGAAACCACCAATATCCCAGAGACCCAAGCCTATTATGGCTCGTGGAAGAACCTGACGGTTGTCGAACGCTTCACCCGCGTTGGCCCTCAGCGACTTTACTACACCTACAGCATCGTCGACCCGACCATGTGGGCCCAGCCTTGGGGCGGAGAATATGAGTTCTCGCCGTTGCAAGGGGAGGTCTATGAATATGCCTGTCACGAGGGCAACTACGCTCTGAGCCATATTCTGGCCGGTGCACGCGCTGAAGAGGCGGCTAAGGCGGCCAAGGTTGCTCAAAAGCCTTGATCTAAGCGCTGACTTACAACCGAACGCCAATGCCATCCCTTCCTATGATCGAAGGGGTGGCATTGTCATTTTAGAGGACAATTGGTCCTTGCCTAAGTCGCCGCGGCCCATAAGCTGGCGGCAATCAAAACCAAATCCGGACTGGGGAACACCATGGTCGAAGATATTCTTGAGCCGAACCTGCCGATCATTGATCCCCACCATCACCTTTGGGACCTGACCCCGCTGCTCGGCCACTTTCCAGAGCCGCATCACCCCTTCATCGCCGCCGTCGCGCGCACGCCCTACTACACGTTCGACCAGCTCCGCAGTGATGCCCAGAGCGGTCACCGCGTGGTCGGGACGGTCTTCATGGAGTGCGGAGCCTTCTATCGCGCCGATGCGCCTGCGGAGATGCAGCCCGTCGGTGAGGTCGAGTTCGTCAACGGCGTCGCCGCCCAGAGCGCCAGCGGCATCTATGGCGAATTGCGCGCCGCAGCCGCCATCATTGGCCATGCCGACATGACCCTAGGCGACCGCGCTAAGCCAGTACTCGAGGCGCTGATCGCGGCGGGTAATGGCCGTTTCAAGGGTATTCGTCATCAGGGGGCGTGGGACGCCAACCCTGACGTCCTTGGCCCTCCGTTTCAGGCGCCGCAAGGCCTGCTGGCCAGTGACGCTTTCCATGAGGGCTTCAAGGCGCTGGCGCCGATGGGCCTGACCTTTGACGCTTGGGTGGTTGAGCCGCAGTTGGACGATGTGCTCAAGCTTGCCCGGGCCTTTCCCGATACCAGCATCATCCTTGACCACTGCGGAACGCCCCTGAACATTGCCAACTATCAGGGCAAGCTGGATGAGAACTTCGAGCGCTGGCGTACCTCGATCCGGGCCATTGCCCAATGTCCCAATGTGACGGTCAAGCTTGGCGGTCTGGCCATGGCCTTCTGCGGTATGCCCGAACAGGGGCCGGAGGCCGGTGTGGGCTCAGAGGCCTTAGCCGCCATGTGGAAGCCCTATATCGAAACCTGCATCGAAGCCTTTGGTCCGCAGCGGGGGATGTTTGAAAGCAACTACCCTGTGGATAAGTGGGGCGCGAGCTATGCCACCCTCTGGAACGCCTTCAAGCACATCACGGCCGACGCCTCCGCCGACGAAAAACGCGCCCTCTATGCGGGGAACGCGGCGCGGGTCTATGGGATTGAGAACCTGTTGGTCGGCATCTAAAGCACGGCGATGGATGGGCGGTGGGGCGGCATTAGGACTGCCCCGCTGTTCGTCTTTATAAAGACATTTGGCAAAAAATAGCTAAAACTCTGATTTTTTGAGATTTATCGCTCTCATCCAGTCACGGAAGCTTGTCTTGACGGGATGGTGGGCGCAGTAGGATTCGAACCTACGACCCGCTGATTAAGAGTCAGCTGCTCTACCAACTGAGCTATGCGCCCGCACCAGAACTGCCTTTGGTGAGGGCAGAAGCGAGGGCGCGATACATACGCTAATCTATTGGGATGGCAAGCGACTTGATATGACTTTTATAAGGAAAATGGGGGGCACCCATGGCCGAACGAGAAAAAACGGGAGCACTGGATTTCGATTATCTCGAGACCTATGCCGATGGCGATATGGTGGTCGTTGAAGAGGTTCTAAATCTCTTCCGAGAACAGGCGGGCCTATGGCTACGGGTCATGGATCCGCACGACCCGGGTGAAGGCTGGCGCGATGGGATCCATAGCCTGAAGGGGACCGCCTTGGGTGTGGGGGCGGTGTCGCTGGCCCAGGCCTGTTCAACGGCGGAGTGGGTCATCGGTGATGCTCACATGGACCGGACGCTTGCCCTGATCCGTGTGCGCGATGCCGTAGAGGCGGTCTTGGCCGATATTACGGTCTATCAGTACGAGAAGAATATTCAGTCCTTGCGCGACTGATCCCAGACGCTGAGCTCATAGGCGATGGATCGGTCGATCAGAACGCGCCAGACGGGCTCTGCGATGGCGGGCGACAGGCCAACCCTTTGCGCCTCTGCCTTGACCTTGGCCACCACGTCTTCGATGCGCGGCACGTCGCGCACGACATTGCGGTCCTGCTTGATGCGGGCGGCGGCGTCCATATAGCCCTGACGCTCGGCCAAGAGCGCGACCAGGGCACGGTCGAGCTCATCCACCCCTTGGCGAACTTCGGTCATGGTGGTGCAGTCAGAGGGGGGGAGGCGATCAGACGTCATTGGGCCTTAGATTCCAGCACCATTATCAATGGACAGAAGCGCGGCCTCGTGGGCCTCGGCTTCCGCGATGAGCCATGAGACGAAGGCCTTAACCTGCGGCAACCGTCCCTTGGCCTTGGGATGGACGAGGTAATAGGCGAAATCGACGGCGGTGGCGATCTGAAAGGGCGCGACCAATCGGCCTGCATCCAGATCCGCCTGCGCCAAGGCCCGCTTGGCCAGCGCCACGCCGCGCCCACCGACCGCCGCCTCGATGACCAGCGAGGACTGGTTAAAGCGCGGCCCCCTGGCCCCGTCCATACCTTTCACGCCGCGCGCCGCCAGCCACATGGTCCAGTCTGGACAGCTTTCGTCCGCGTCTGGCGAGCCATCGTGCAGAAGGATCTGCCCGCTGAGATCGGACAGATCGCTCAGAGGGTGGGCTTCTAAAAAGGCAGGGCTGGCAACGGCGATCACCGTCTCTTGCATCAGGCGATGGACCTCCAGCCCCGGATAGCGGCCCGAGCCATAGCGGATGGCGATATCCACCTCACCGCCGCCAAAATCGACCAACTCCATCCCCGCCGACACCCAGACATCGACATGGGGATGGGCAGCCTCGAACTTGCCCAGACGCGGGACCAGCCACTTGGCGGCAAAGGAGGGCGCGACCGAGACGGTCAAGCGCCGACCATCAATGGCCGCTGTCAGCATCGAGGCGGCTTCCGCCAAACGGTCAAAGGCCTCGCGCAGGGCGGGCAGGGCGATCTGGGCCGCGTCGGTGAGCAACAGTCCCTTGGGCGTGCGCTTAAACAGGGCCGCGCCGACATAGTCTTCGAGATTTTGGATCTGCTGGCTAACCGCGCCGGGGGTCACCGATAGTTCTTCTGCGGCACGACTGAAGTTCAGGTGCCGGGCAGCGGCCTCAAAGGCCCTTAGCGCGTTTAGGGGGGGTAGTCGGCGGCGGTCCATAGTTTTCCTATAGCCTTAGGCAGAAGTCCTCGTTTGCGAAGTGGCAGCATCCGCAACATTTTGCAACTGTTCCGCAACGTTATGGCCCTTTCGTTGTGGTGCGGACAGCGGAGTGGATGCTAATCGTTCACTCCGTTAGATCCGGCAATCCATGCCAGTCCGACCCGATGAAAGCTTTCTAGGCCTATGGCCCGACGACTTGTTGTCCTGCAATCCTCTGCCAATGCGCCGGAGTCTGGCCGCGTTGCGGGTAAGGTGTGGCTGGTCGGTGGTGGACCTGGCGATCCTGATCTCTTGACGGTCAAGGCCCTGCGGTTGCTGCAAAGCGCCGATGTGGTGGTTCATGACCGACTGACCCCTCAGCCTGTGCTCGACCTAGCCGGTCCCCAAGCTCGGATGATCGATGTCGGCAAGCGCAAGTCGCGCCACACCCTACCGCAAGATGACATCAATGCCCTGTTGGTCGCCTTGGCACTCGAAGGCCTAAAGGTTGTGCGGCTCAAGGGCGGTGATCCCTTTGTCTTTGGCCGGGGCGGCGAAGAGATGCAGGCCTGCCGTGAGGCCGGGGTTCCGGTCGAGGTCGTCCCCGGCGTCAGCGCAGCCCTCGCGGCGGCGGCGGGCGCAGGGGCTCCCCTGACCCATCGCGGCATGGCGCAGGCCGTGACCTTCGTGACCGGCCACGCGGCCAGCGGCCAAGCTCCGGATCTGGACTGGAACGCCTTGGCGAGCGCCAACCACACGGTCGTGGTCTATATGGGCCTTTCCAGTGCGCCGATCATCACCGCCCGCCTGATTGAGGCGGGTCGTGCCGCATCCACGCCGGTCTTGGCCGTTGAAAATGCCAGCCGCCCGGACGAGCGCCGGGTCCTATCCACCCTTGGACAGTTGCCCTCGGCCCTCAGCGGCATTGACGGTCCTGCCATCCTCATCATCGGAGAGGTCGCCGCCTTGGCAGAGGACGCGACCCTTCTGGATCAAGTTTTAGAGCGAGTTCAGGCATGAGCGCCGAGTTTTTAAAGGCCCTGACAGCCAATCGGCTGAGCGAGGGTGACGTGGTCTTTTGGTCTAGCGGTCAATGGGTCGAGCAGTTTGCCGATGCGGAACTGTTCACCGACGAAGCCCCAGCGGAGGCGGCAGTGGCCTCTGCCAAGAGCCAGAACAGAGTGGTCGTGGACGCCTATCTGATCGATGTGACCCGGTCCGATCAGGGCGTTGCGCCCGTCAGCTATCGCGAGCGTCTGCGGGCGCTCGGTCCAACCAATGAGCTTGGCCATGGCAAACAGGCTCTGGGCGGTGCCGCCATCGCCGCCCTGCAAGCCGCGTCCGGAGCCGCCCGCTCGACCGGTCGCCTTGACCTCATCCGTCGCAAGTAAGGACGCCGCATGTACCGCTATGACGCGATTGATAAGGAATTTCTGACCGACCGCTCGAACGAGTTTCGACATCAGGTTGGCCGCCGCCTAGCAGGCGAATTGAGCGAAGATCAGTTCAAGCCTTTGCGCCTGATGAACGGTCTCTATCTGCAACTGCACGCCTATATGCTGCGGGTCTGCATCCCCTATGGCACCTTGAATGTGGCTCAAGTGCGCCGTCTGGCCTGGATCGCGCGGACCTATGACAAGGACTATGGTCACTTCACCACCCGTCAGAATATCCAGTTCCACTGGATCAAGCTGCGCGATGCTCCGGACATTCTTGATGCCCTCGCCGAGGTGGATCTTCACGCCATCCAGACCTCGGGCAACTGTATCCGCAACACGACCTCCGACCCTCGCGCCGGTGCCACGGCCGAGGAGATCGACGATCCTCGCGTCTGGTCCGAAGCGATCCGTCAGTGGTCGACCCTGCATCCTGAATTCTCGTACCTGCCGCGCAAGTTCAAGATCGCCGTTACCGCCTCGGCCAAGGATCGCACGGCGGCGCGCGTTCACGATATTGGGCTGGCCCTGCGCCGGGGCCGGGATGGCACCTTAGGCTTTGAGGTCATGGTCGGCGGCGGCATGGGGCGCACGCCCTTCATCGGTCAGACGATCAAGGAATTCCTGCCCGCGACGCGGCTGCTGTCCTACCTAGAAGCCGTTTTGCGGGTCTATAACCGCGCCGGTCGCCGGGACAATATCTATAAGGCCCGGATCAAGATCTTGGTCTCCTCGCTGGGTGCCGAAGAGTTTGGCCGTCAGGTCGAAGAAGAATGGGCCCAGATCGATGCGGCTCGCTCCGACCTGCCCGACACGGAACTGGCGCGCATTCGTGCCGCCTTTATCCAGCCCGGTCTCGAAGTCTTGCCGCCGATCAGCGAAAGCTATGAGGCGGCCCGCGCCGCCAATCCCGCGCTGGCTCGCTTTGCGCGCAACAATGTCAGCGCCCATAAGGCCCCGGGCTATGCCATTGTCGATGTCTCGCTCAAGGCCCATGACGCGACGCCGGGTGATGCCAATTTCGATCAGTTGGAAGCCATCGCCGATCTGGCCGAGCGCTTTAGCCTTGGTGATATCCGCGTCACGCACGAGCAGAACCTCGTCCTGCCGCATGTCAAGCAGGGCGATCTTCCCGCCCTGTTCGAAGGCTTGGCCGCGGTAGGTCTGGCGACGCCGAACATCAATCTGGTGTCCGATATCATCGCCTGTCCGGGGCTGGACTATTGCGCTCTGGCCAATGCCCGCGCCATTCCGGTGGCCCAGTCCATCGCCCAGCGCTTCCTCGATGCGGACCGGGCTGAACTGGTTGGCGAACTGAAGATCAAGATTTCGGGCTGTATCAATGCCTGTGGTCATCACCATGTCGGCCATATCGGTATTTTGGGCGTCGATAAGAAGGGGGAGGAATATTACCAGCTCACCCTTGGCGGTTCGGGCGCAGAAGATGCCAGCATCGGCAAGATCCTCGGCCCCGGTCTCAATGCCGACCAGGTCGCTCCAGCGGTGGACCGTCTCGTCGAGGTCTATCTGGCGGAGCGCCAAGGCGAGGAGCGGTTCCTCGACACCTATCGCCGCATTGGCATGACGCCGTTCAAGGAGGCCGTCTATGTCGACGCTCATTAAGTACACCGCCAACGGCGCGACCGAGGTTGAAAACGCTTTCGTCTCTGTCGTTGATGATGAGGCTGTGCCTCAGGGTGCCGATATCATTGTCTCGCTGAGCCGCATCAAGGCCGAGGGCGAGGCCCTGCTGGCCAGCGGCGTTCGCGTCGGGGTTCAGATCGAACCGGCTGAGGCGGTTGAGGACTTGGCAGAGCTCTTGCCGCGTTTGGCGCTCGTTGCCGTGGCCTTCCCGAAGTTTCGCGATGGCCGGGCCTATACCTCGGCAACCCTGCTGCGCCAGCGCTTAGGCTTTAACGGCGAGGTCCGGGCGGTGGGCGATGTCTTGCGCGAGCAGGCCTATGTCATGACCCGCTGCGGGATCGATGCCTTTGTGCCGGCCGATGGCTCCAGCGCGGCGGAATGGTCGCGGGCCGCAGGTCACTTTCGCCATGTCTATCAGACCGCTGCGGATGGCCGGACACCGGCCTATGCGGAACCGGGTAGGCGCTAGGGCCATGGCTGTAGATTTGCAGAACCAAACCTCGGTCGGCGACCAGATCAGCCTCGCTGAACAGCTAGATCACGACCTGCGCCATGCCTCGCCGCAGGAGATCTTGGCGCGGGCGGTCGGGACCTTTGGTGACCGCTTGGCGCTGGTCTCGTCCTTTGGCGCGGAGTCGGCGGTGCTGTTGCATCTGGTCGCCCAGATCAAACCCGACATGCCGGTCCTGTTCCTCGATACGGGAATGCTGTTCGGCCAGACCCTCGATTATCGCAAGTCCCTCGCCGCCCGCCTTGGCCTGACCGATGTGCGGGACCTGCGGCCTCAGTTCCAAGATCTGGCCACGGGCGATCCCAAGGCCGATCTGTGGAAGATTGATACGGACGGCTGTTGTCATATCCGCAAGGTCCTGCCGCTCGACCGGGCCTTGGGCGCGTTTGACGGCTGGATTACCGGCCGCAAGCGATTCCATGGCGGCGACCGGTTGCGTTTAGCCGTGGTCGAGCAGGCTCCCGATCAGGTCAAGTTCAACCCGCTCGCCAACTGGGATAAGGCCGATCTGGACGCCTATATCGCCCTTCATGACCTGCCGCCCCATCCCTTGGTGGCCCAAGGCTATCCCTCGGTCGGCTGCTGGCCCTGTACCAATCCGGTCGAGGAGGGCGAGGATGTTCGGGCGGGACGCTGGGCCGGATCGGACAAGACCGAGTGCGGCATTCACCGGCCGGTCGACATGGATAATGATGCCGGAGATGTCGGCGCCGATATCTAGGGCTTTGGCGCTGGCGTGGTTGGCTTGGCGTTCGGCCAAGCCGGTGGGCAGCCCTTAAACTCACCGATCCTGTGGGCCGATAGAGACTTCAGGTTCAGACCCTTCTTCATCAGGGGCTGCATCGAATAGGAGCCAAAGCCGGTAAAGAGGTCGATCATGGCCCCTCGAATGGCGCCGCCGGTGTCGGACGCGTACCACATCCCATCATGAACGCCGCCGCCGGGTACCGGCAAGCCAACCGTCTCTGGGATATAGACCACAGATCCCTTGGGAATGATCCTGGGGTCGATGGCGACCGTGCGCATTGGCACCACCTTGCAGCCTAGCGAGTCCTTACTGCCAACCCCCTTAGCCCCGACATGGTACATCCGCACGGCAAGCTTCCAGTCGGGCAGCATCGTTGCGGCAGGACCCAAGGCGAGACTGCTCACCTGTTCGAGGGCGGAATTGACCAGATCGCCGATTGGATCGTCTGCTGCGGGCTTGCTTGGTGCCGCTGGCGTGGGCGCAGGGGGAGACGGCGCAGGCTTGGGCGAAGAGGCGCTCTGTCCCCAAGCGGATGGAGCCGCCAGACCGGCTGCGATCAGGAACCCAATGATAAGGGGAAGGCGCGTGCGTCGAGACAAGATCTACCAGAGGTCAGCCTTGGCGTATTGAGCCGACGCTATTTAAGGGGCATGAAGGGCTCGGATCAACCCTGTTGGTGAAGGGATGTTTGGCATGCGCCCAAATGCATTGGAAAACCACCTCGATGGTTTGTTTGACCAAGCTGTGAATAAAGCAAGAATCTCGATTGCTGGGGTCACGCGTGAGGCTGCGCTTGAAAATAGTTTAGGGAGTTCCCGCCTCGCTTTTGCATATGTGGAGGCGATAGAGGCGCAGGGGGAAGACTTCATCCAGCATATGCTGCAAATTTACAAGGCTAATAAATCAGCCGTATTCGGCATAAAAACCCAGTATAAATTTCTAAAATATATGGATGATTATATATCGGAAGCGTCGAGCTGGGTTCCTGATCCTGTAGGCTTTTCGGGCAGTTTAAGGGGCGTGTTCGAACGTGATTTCACTCCCATGTCCGTAAGACTTAAAAATAAATTGGAACTGGAGATGTATCTTCTCGATCCGCCAGCATGGTGGAGACGCAGTCCAACTGGAATTATATCATTTGTTCGGAAGCTGGTTTTTGGCTGACAATTTGCTCGGGCGTGGACGTATCAAATGACTATACAAATCTATGGTGATCGGATCTCCGGAAACTGTCTCAAGGTCAAGTGGACGGCGGACCATCTGACGATCCCCTATCGCTGGATCGATATTGATGTCCTGAAGGACGAGGCCAAGACACCATCCTTTTTGGCGCTCAATCCCGCCGGTCAGGTGCCGACTGTGGTGCTCGAGGATGGTCGGGTTCTGGCCCAGTCCAATGCCATCATCACCTATCTGGCTGAGGGTTCCGACCTGATCCCCACCGACGCCTATGACCGGGCCAAGATGCTGGAATGGATGTATTGGGAGCAATATAGCCATGAGCCCTATATCGCGGTGGTGCGCTTTCAGCGGCACATGATGGGTAAGAGCGCCGATCAGATCGAGCCGCGCCTGATGGAACGGGGCTATGGGGCCTTGGCGCGGATGGAAGCAGGTCTTACGGGCCGCGCCTATCTGGCGTCAGATCGTGTGACCTTGGCGGATCTAGCCCTCGTGGCCTATACGCGCCTTGCACCTCAGGGCGGATTTGATATGCAGGCCTATCCGCTGTTGCGGGCTTGGATGGCGCGTGTCGAAGCGGATCTTGGCATCACAGACTGATCGAAAAGGCGGCGCTCTATGACGGTATCCCTCCTCAGGCGCGCGCGCCTTGGACTTTCGGCTTTCAGCGCCATCGTTGCGCTGGCCGTACCCGTTTCGGCCTTGGCCTGGGGTGCGACCGGCCACCGGATCATTGCCGAAGCGGGCATGCAGGCCTTGCCCGCTGATCTTCCCGCCTTCCTTCATAAACCAGACGCCGTAATCACCGTGGGCGAATTGGCCCGCGAGTTGGATCGTTCCAAGGGGGCAGGTCGCTTGCATGACTCTATGCGCGACCCAAACCATTTTGTGGATCTCGATGATCAGGGCCTGATCATGGGCGCGACGCCCCTTGAGCCCATGGCCGCGACCCGGTCAGACTATGAAACAGCCTTGCGCGCAGGCGGTTCCGACAGTGCCAAGGCGGGCCTCCTGTCCTATGCGATGGTTGATGGTTGGCAGCAGATTACCAAGGACTTTGCCCACTGGCGCGTTCTGAGCGCCGCCTTGCCAAGGGCCAAAGACCCGCAGCAACGGGCTTGGATCAAGGCCGATCTGGCGCGGCGTGAAACCCTAATCCTGACCAATATTGGTATCTGGGCCCACTTTGTCGGTGATGCGAGCCAGCCGCTTCATACCAGCATCCATTTTAATGGCTGGGGCGATGGTCCCAATCCGAAGGGCTATTCGATGGCCCGCACGATCCATGGCAGCTTTGAAGGGGCGCTGGTTCGGCAAGTGATGGATCCGGCCCGTTTGAAGGCCGCTATGACGCCTTACGTGCCCTGCGCTTGCACCATCGAACAGATGACGGTCCGCTATCTGCGCGCAACCAATGCCGAGGTCGAGCCACTCTATGCGCTTGAAAAGGCGGGCGGCTTGGTCGCTGGCGATCCGCGCGGGCAAGATTTCGTCAATCGTCGCTTGGCGGCGGGCGCGTCGAGCCTGCGCGATATGGTGGCTGAGGCTTGGGCCGCCAGTGCCAACAGCAAGGTCGGTTGGCCAGAGGTCAGTGTCGCCGATGTCGTCAGCGGCAAGGTCGATCCCTATCCGTTGCTCTATGGGCAGGACTAGGCTCTAGAACAATTTCAGTTTGTCCTCGGCGAAAATGATTTAGCCTGTCCGTCTGATTAAAGCGGCTCCGGAAGAGGGCTGCCCGGAGGATCCGATGACGTCATTCTATGATCGCCACATCATGCCCAAGTTGATTGGCTGCGCCTGCGCCTCCAAGCCGATCATGAAGCAACGGGCCAAGGTCGTGCCGCTGGCCAAGGGGCGGGTGCTGGAGTTGGGCATCGGCGGTGGCCTGAATCTGGCCTTCTATGATCCGAAATTGGTCAGCAGCGTCGAAGGCGTCGATCCCTCCGACGAGCTTCGCGCCTTTGCAGAGGCGGCTCCGCGTCCTGAGGGGCTGAATGTGACCATTGCCAAGGGCACGGCTGAGGCCCTGCCTTTTGCCGATGGGAGCTTTGATACGGTGGTCTGCACCTTCACGCTCTGTTCTGTGCAAGACCCAGCCGCCGCCTTGGCCGAGGCTAAGCGTGCCTTGAAGCCCGGTGGGACCTTCCTGTTCTGTGAGCACGGCCTTGCGCCCGATGCCAAGGTGCAAACCTGGCAGCGCCGGATCGAGCCGATCTGGAAGCGGCTCGCCGGTGGCTGCCATATGACCCGCCCCATCGCCAGCGCCATCGCCGCCGCAGGATTTCAGTTACAGGACCAGCACGGCATGTACCTGCCCGGTACACCGCAAATCTTGGGCTGGAGCGAATGGGGCAGCGCCGTTGTGGCCTAACCGCCTTGGGGTTGCACTTGACCTCTGTTAGACTGCTCGCATGAGCTTGCGCGCTGATTTTCGTCTCGAAGAGGCCGAGGGCACCTGTCGCATCATCGCCAGTGGTGATTGGACATCGGTGCAACTGGGCAAGGCGGGCGCGCGGCTTATCCAAGCGGTGCAGGCAGCGCCGAACGCTATTATGGATCTGTCTGAGGTGGCGCGGCTGGATACGGCGGGCGCCTTGGCTGTGGTTCGTGCCTTAAGCGGCCAGATTGACCCGCAGCGTGTAACGGGTAGACCGGCGACCCTGCATCTGCTCGCCCTCGTCGCCGATGCCGCCGCGCTCGAAAGGCCGTCTGCGCCTATCAACCGACCCTTTCATCAATTGGTCGAACGGGTTGGACGGGGCATCTATTCTATTGCTGATGACATCTATGCCACCTTTGCCTTCAATGGCCATTTGCTCGTGGCCATAGGCCGGGCCTTTCGCAGTCCGCAGCGGGTGCGGTGGGCCGCCTGTTTCTCGCTGGTCGAGCGGGCTGGGCTGGACGCCATGCCGATTGTGGCGGTGACGAGCTTCTTTATCGGTGCGGTCATTGCCCTCTTGGGCGCCAATATGCTGTCGCAGTTCGGGGCGCAGGTCTTTGTCGTCGAACTGATTGGTATTGCCGTGCTGCGCGAGTTCAGCGTCATCATCACTTCTGTGCTCTTGGCCGGTCGGTCCGCCAGTAGCTTTGCCGCCGAGATCGGCTCGATGAAGATGAGCCAGGAAATTGATGCCATGCGGGTGCTGGGTATCGATCCCTTTGATGCCCTGATCATTCCAAGGTTCTTTGCCCTTCTGTTCGCCATTCCGATCCTGACCTTTATCGCCACCCTTTCAGGGCTTCTGGGCGGGATGTTGGTGACATGGTCGGTGCTCGATCTCGGGCCATCCTTCTTCCTGCAGCGGATCGTCGAGAATGTCGGCATCAGCCATTTCTGGATCGGCATGAGCAAGGCCCCGGTGATGGCCGCCGTCATTGCGTCCATCGGCTGTCGGCAGGGCATGGAGGTTGGCGGTGACGTGGAGTCTCTGGGCCGTCGCGTGACCTCAGCGGTGGTGCAGGCGATCTTTTCCCTGATCCTGATCGATGCGGTCTTTGCCCTGATCTATATGGAGCTCGACCTATGAGCCCCGGTCAGACCCCCGTGATCGAAATCAAAGGCCTAGCGTCCCGCTTCGGCGACCGCGTCGTCCATCAGGGTTTGGATCTGACCATCACAGAGGGTGAGATCGTCGGTGTGGTCGGGGGATCGGGCTCCGGCAAGTCCGTGCTGCTCAACACCATCCTCGGCCTCAAGCCCATCGATGAGGGGACGATCAAGATTTTTGGGGTCGATCTGTCGGTGGCCGACCGCGCTGCACGCAGTTCAGTCGATCGGCGTTGGGGCGTGCTGTTCCAACGCGGCGCGCTCTTTTCCAACCTGACGGTGGGGGAGAATGTCGAGGCTCCGATGGTTCAGCATAGCAACCTGTCAGCCAAGGATATGCGGGAATTGGCGGCCTTGAAGATCGCGCTGGTCGGCCTGCCGCCCCATGCCATTGATCTCAAGCCATCGGAGCTGTCTGGCGGCATGATCAAGCGGGCCGCCCTTGCGCGGGCGCTGGCGCTCGATCCTGAGCTTCTCTTTCTCGACGAGCCGACCTCTGGCCTCGATCCGATTGGAGCCGGAGCCTTTGACGAACTGATCGCAGACCTTTCAGCCAGTCTGGGCCTCACCGTCTTTATGATCACGCACGATCTGGACAGCCTCTACACCATTTGTGATAGCGTAGCGGTGCTGGCAGATAAGAAGATCGTCGCCAAGGCTTCGGCGCGTGATCTGGAACAGTCGAAACATCCTTGGGTCCAAGAGTATTTTTGTGGTCCTCGAGGTCGGGCGGCGGCGGCGTCTGTCGCCGCCTCCAGCCGTTTAAAGAGCCCGGCATCGGGTGCCGAGGAGGCAGGTTGATGGAACGCAATGCCAACTATTTCTTGGTGGGATTGATCTCTCTGATCCTACTGATCCTTGCGGCGGTGTTCGTCACCTGGCTGGCGCGGGTGCAGTTTGCGCAGGACTATGCCATCTACGACATCTCCTTCGTCGGCCCTGTGCGCGGCCTCACAGAGGGCGGCGAGGTGCACTTCAATGGCATCAAGGTCGGCGAAGTGACTAAGATTTCGCTTGATCCGAAAGACCCAAAGCGCGTCATCGCCAGGGGGCGGATCACCTCTGATGTGCCCATCCGCACCGATTCCTACGCCACGCTGGAGCCGCAGGGCATAACCGGAGTGAACTATGTGCAGATCACTGCAGGCACGGCGACGAAGCCCTTGCTGCGCGATGCGGCCGAGCGCGGTACGGTTCCAGTCATCTTGAGCGAGCAAGGCCCCTTGGCCGACCTGTTGGAGGGCGGCGGAACGGTCCTGACCCGCACCTTGGATGCCATCAACCGGGTCAATCAGGTCATGTCCGACGAGAATATTAAGAGCCTTGGTCACACGCTCAAGAACATCGAAGCCGTAACCGCCGAAGTTCGCGACCGAAAAGCCATATTGGCGGAAGCGGAAACCGCGCTGAAAGATATTGATGCGGCTGCCTTGGCCCTGAAAACCGCCAGTGACTCCACCGACGCGCTTATGAAGGGCGATGCGACCAAGACCCTTGCCGATGTCAGTGCTGCCTCCGATGAGTTGAAGGCCGCCACGGCAGAGGCGCGGGCTATGATTGTGCAACTGAAAGAGCCGACGGCAGAGTTCGCCAAAACCGGTTTGCCCCGCCTAAGTTCGGCGATCTCGACCCTGCAGGCCGCAGCGGAGTCCTTGAACCGGCTGGCCACCGAAGCTGAAGTTAACCCCCGTGGTCTTGTCACTAAGGCCCCGGCTAAGGAACTGGAGGTCCGCCCATGACCCGTGCTGTTCGCATCATCCGGCGCATGGCGTCGATAGCCACTCTGGGTCTGGTCAGCATCAGCCTAGCAGGCTGTGTGACGCTGCTTCCTAAGGCGAAGCCGGTACAGCTCTATCATCTGGGCCTAGAGGCTCAGGCGGGCGCTGAGGCACCAGCAAAGTCGGCCGCAGTTCCGGTGCTACAAGGCGCGATCCAATTCAACCGAGACGTGGCGGGCGACCGCCTCCTGACCCGCCAAGGCGACCAAGCCGCCTACGTGGCCGATGCGCGTTGGACCATGCCCGCATCCCTCATGTTTGAAGAAAGCCTCGCCAACGCCTTTATGCGCGGCAGCGGCGATGCGCGCCTGATCTCATCCAAGGATCCGGTCAGCGCTAAACTGATCCTGCGCTTGGATGTGCGGGCCTTGGAGGTTCGCTACAGTGAGGGATCGCGCCGGTCACCAGTCGCCGCGGTGATCATTAGTGGCCTTCTGGCCGATGCTGATAAGCGCACGATTGTCAGCCAATCGGCCTTCGACTGTCAGGTTCCCGCCAAGAGCAATCGTGTCCAATCGCTGGTTTCGGCGATGAATGACGCTCTGTCTGATTGCCAGACCAAGATCGTGACCTGGACCGATCAGACCGCCGCGAGCGTGATCAAGCCGAAGGACTAAAGACCGGCCAGCGTTCTTTGATCTCGCGGCCATCATAGAGCGCGATATCGCCGAACTGCAAAAGCACCGCCTCGCTCTGATTGGGGCGCAGGAAGATATAGTCGTCGGCCTGTAGGGCGATCTTGGTCGAACCGGTCAGCAGCTCTTGATTGCTCGACCGGCCAAAGAGCGACGAATATTCCAGACCTGGCGGCGACACCGGCGTGGCTAGCCAATGACCGCCATGGATGAAGAAGGCGCGGCTGGTGTTGGGGTCCATAAACCGCAAGAGGCCCGCCAGTTGTTCCGCCGTCGGCAGCAAGGTTTCAGGCAGGGCCTTGATCACGGGCGTGGCGATAAAGGCGGCTGGGACATGGTCGGTCAGGGTGTCGGTGTCAAAATCCACGGGCTTGACGAAGGCCGAGCCAACCGAGACCTCGGTGGCATAGGGATTGTCGCGATGCATGTGGAAGGTCGGGCTGCCCGCCGTATTGAGCGTCATGCCCTCTAAGGCAAAGTCCGCCTCGCGGACCTGATCGATAAAGGCTTGATAGGTCTTTTGACTGCGCGCCAAGGCCTTGGCGCGGGCCTCGCCAGCGGCGACATGGGACAGATGGGGGTCATAGCCCATCAGGCCTGAGAGGGTCAGGTTCGGGGTGGCCTTGATCCTGTCAAGCGCCGCCTTGAACCCCTCCGGACCCGAAAATCCGCCGCGATGAAGGCCGATATCGATCTCCAGATTGACCCTCATCGGCGCGCCATTGGCGGATGCGAGGGCGGCATATTGGTCTAGCCGTTCAGGGCTATCGATCAGCCACTGCAATTGCTTTGCTGGATCAAAGGCGTTGCGATGAAGATCGCGATAGAACCCCTTGGCCTCGGCGACGGCGAGGGGCTTGCCCATCAGATAGTCACCGCCGGGACGCTCGACGGCCATGGTGGCCATCATCGGGGCGTTAAAGACCATGAACCGCTCGGTGCCCATACCCTCGGCCACAGCATCGATCAGGCTGGCGCAGGGCAGGGACTTGACCACGATCCGCAGATGCTGGCGCGCGGGCAGGGCAGCCTTGACCGCCTTGATATTGGCCTCGAGCCTAGCCTGATCGATGACCAAGGTCGGACGGGCCAGACCCGCGCGCTCCAGGGCGGAGGACAGGCCAAGGAAATAGGCGTCGTGGGGACCACCCTCATCGCGTTTACGCATCGATAGTCCTCCAAGGGTCAGGGCCGCGAGGGCTCCGCCCGCCAAGCCTGCCCGCACCAGTCCACGCCGTGAGGGGGCGTCAGACATTGAATAGGCCTTTAAGATAGAGGTTCAACATCCGACCTTCTGGATCAAGCTGCTCTCTTAGCTTTCTGAAATCATTCCATTTTGGGTAAAGGGCTTCGAGCGCTTGGCCTTGCAGATTATGCAGCTTACCCCAGTGCGGTCGCCCGCCGTGCCGTAGCAAGATCGGCTGGATCAGCTCGAACATGAAGGCGAACTCATCGCGATAGTGGCAGTGCACAGCGATGGACCCGCGCGGGCCACCTTGGAACGGTGAGAGCCATGCCTCATCCGGCGCAATGCGGCGCGCCTCGATGGGGAAGAACACGTCTGGACGCTCGCGCTCGATGGTTTCAACCACCTCTTTGAGGGCCTTGAGCTGGTTCTCAGCCGGAAGATGGAACTCCATCTCATTGAACCGTTCGGGCCGGTCAGTGGAGAGGAGCTTCCAGCCCTCGTCGACCGCTTCTTCCGGTTTTGCACTGGATAACAGAGCTTTACCGGCGGCTTTTCGCAATGTGGTAGAGAAGCCGAGCAGATTGCGCAGGCCCTTGAGCGCCACAAGGATCGTATCGTCCTGTTCATTGGCGCGCTCACGGGCGGGAAGGTCGGTCTCGTCATGGCTGATACAGGCGGCCATGTCGGTGAACGGAATGGCGTAGAATTCATAGTTGCGGTGCTTGGCCCAGCGGCCCTCAGCCTCTGCCAGCGCCTGCTCTAGCGGCTCGACCCACACATGCCGGTGCAGGCGGCGGTTGGGCGTCGTACGCAGCGTGGCCTTGGTGATGACCCCCAGCGCCCCCAGCGAGACCTTGGCGGCTTGGAAGATGTCGGGCTCGTGGGTGGCATCGCAATCGATCAGATCGCCGTTCGGGGTGGCCAAGGTCAGGGCCACCACATCGCCGTGAATGGCGGTCAGGGCCTTGCCCGTGCCGTGGGTGCCGGTACCGAGCGCCCCGCCCAGAGACTGTTTGTTGATATCCGGCAGATTGGCCATGGCCCGCCCCTTAGCGGCCAGCTCTGGACCCAAGGTGCCCAGTCGGGTTCCAGCCTGAACAATGGCATTGTCGCCTTGCCAGCCGACAATCCCCGACATCTGATCGAGCGAGATCATGGTTCCGGGCGTTACGGCCAGGGCGGTAAAGGAGTGCCCGGCCCCAACCACGCGGATCGGTCCCTGTGCGCTCTTAAGGATCTTGGCCACCTCATCGGCGCTGGTCGGCGCCAGACGAGACTGCGGATAGCAATGGTGGATGCCCGACCAGTTGCGCCAAACCACCCGGCCTTGACTATCGGTTGAGGGCGGGGCCAGCGGTTCGGGCTTTTCATGGGTGGCGATGGCAACGGCGGCGACGCCTGATCCGGCGACTGCGGCTCCGGCCCCAAGGGCGGTGAGGGCGGTTCGGCGACTGATCATGATTTCGGCTCCGGCTGATCGGCCATGAAGCGGATCAGGGCTTGATGGTCTTGAGGGGTGCAGGTCAAACATTGGCCGCCCGCAGGCATGCCGCGATAGCCTTGCAGCACATGGTCGACCAGGACGGGCAGACCCTGCTTCCAGCGCGGGTCCCAGGCGGCGTGATCGTGAACCAGCGGCGCACCGGTCCCGGCCACCGCGTGACAGGCCATGCAGGCGCTTTCATAGAGGCTGGCAATGCGCGGATCGGTCGGGCGCAGGGCCAAGGCCTCTTGCGGTGTCGGGGCTGGCGGCACGGGCTTGCTACAGCCAATGAGCAGCAATGCGCCGCCAATCAGTACCCCGCCAAGAATCCGCCCCTGAACCATCATCCATCCCCGTTTTGCCCCATCCTAAGGAGCAACGCAGCTTTGGCAACGGTTAGAGCGTTTAGACCCTAGAGACCGGCTTGGCGCTTTGCGGCGGTGACGGTGTTTTGCAACAGGCAAGCGACCGTCATCAGGCCCACACCGCCCGGAACCGGCGTAATGGCCCCAGCGACCGCCTTGGCCTCGTCAAAGGCCACGTCGCCAACCACGCGGGTCTTGCCCTCAGCCGCCGCTACCGGATCGCGCGAGGGGACGCGGTTGATGCCGACATCGATCACGGTTGCGCCCGGCTTGACCCAATCGCCGCGCACCATCTCTGGACGGCCCACCGCCGCGACCAGAATATCGGCTTGGCGGCAAAGGGCTGGCAGGTCCCGGGATCGCGAATGGGCGATGGTCACGGTGCAGTCGGCCTGAAGCAGCAGTTGCGCAATCGGCTTGCCCACCAGGTTCGAGCGGCCAATGACCAGCGCATTGAGGCCGCGCAGATCGCCCAAGGTCTCTTTC
>Ga0304730_1001121_pt1 | contig 20961 bp, 14 predicted proteins | sample M_130628_MF_Meta_FD_190474 | JGI IMG/M metagenome (GOLD analysis project Ga0304730, IMG submission 190474) | Freshwater microbial communities from Lake Montjoie, Canada to study carbon cycling - M_130628_MF_MetaG (v2) (version 2) | ecosystem: Environmental > Aquatic > Freshwater > Lake | place...
CACGGGAGAGAACATAAGAACCGTTATCGGTGCGGTACAACTTGAATTCAATCCATCGAGTAGAGCCACGCTGGTACGACGAAGACTCTCCCAGTTTCTTACCGCTGAACTGGAGAGTTCGCTGTCCATCTTTTACTTCATACATGGTTGGGTTCTATCTTTCGTTGTGTTAATCCGTCTGCTAAAGTTTAGCACGGAACTCATAGTTCTTCGGTTGATGTGGTTTTCATTAGTTGTTCTCTAATGTCTCAATTCGCTGTTCTAAAGTTTTGATGTAGTCAATCATCGCGTCCAGCACTTCATCTATTGATTCTGTTTGCACAATAAGTTCGCGGGCTGTTTTTGTTTTTAAATCTTCTAATGTAATCATATTAATCCTTATGTTTTAATGATGTAGGTGAGTGCGTAGTAGGGTGGCAAAAATGAGCCTGTAGACACAGTAGCGTCAGTTGCACCGCCAAGTCCAGTAGCAGTCGAACCGCCCTGTGATGAACTGGAACCAGTAGCAGTAATTTCATTATCAGCAGTCCATGATGCTGATGCTACTTCATCCATTACAACACGGTTATTTGCTCGTCTAATTTTTGCGTAGCCCGAATCGGACAGTGTGTGGGAGTGACTTGTTGAACCGCCAGTAGCGCCTTGAGCATACGTTGAGCCAGCGCCAACAATAAAGCGGTCACGCAAATCAGGCACAGTGGCACCAACAACGGAGGCAAGTGCAGTGTAGCCAGATGTTGATTGACCATTACATAAAAGCCAGCCAGACGGTGGTGTAGCACTACCAAACATAATAATTGCGCCAGGTGGATTGAGCGCAGCATCTGTAACATTCAAAGTACCACTAGTAGTAATCGGTGATGCGCCAGTTGAAGCCGAGAGACCAGTACCAGCAGTAATCGAAGTTACAGTTCCATTTCCGGGTGTACTGTTTACAATTTTAACCGCATTGTCTGCTGGGTCAAAGGCCATGATGTACAGCCCACTCGCAGTTGCCAGACCATCATAGGGAGACTCATATGCATCACCCTCAAGGGCAAGGTGCCCAGTACCACCCATGCGAAGAACCATGCTGGCATCAGAGTTGACGGTATTAATGATTCCAAGATTAGAAGTGGTGACTGCTCCACGGGCAATCTTGTCTGACGTCACCGCACGGTCGTCAAGACTAACACCTTGAATAGTGCCATCCATAATGTTGGCATCAGTAATTGCTTGTGCAGCAATTGAATCTGTCTTCCCAGTTTTCTGTTGCTGGATAACTTTATCCTGTAGGTTGAGGAGTTTGTTTCCAACCGAGCGATTGGCTCGATACCGACGACTAACCACGCTTATCTACCTCCCACTCAGGAACAACATTGAGAGTGACTTTTTCGGGGAAAGTAACACCATCAGGAACTACAACAGAAATTGATTCAATTTTTCGGACTAAAACATTATTTCGAGGCTCTAGGTCAGTAGCCAAACGAGCCAAAATAAATCGGTCATTAACAACAATACTGCACCAGTCACCCGGGTTATATGACCCAACGACGGGCTCAATTGAACCGTTGACGCTAATAGTGATAGTTGCATCTGGGGGACGAGCCTCGGTCATGTATTTTTTGGCGTAGGCGTACAGAACATTTTTATCGTCGACCCCGTCAACTTTTTCATCATCATCAAGCAGAGGCCACTTGCGACCATTGATTCCGTTGAGGAGTTCCGTATCCGCAGCCACAGAGATATTTGGACCAAAGTCCGCTCCAAGGTCAGTACTACCCGATGCAAAGAATCGAGTGGCAGAGTTCTTGGCAGATTCTTCGATAGAGAGGTTGCCGATATTGCCGGGGTACTCAAATACCAACTTGTCAGCACCAAACCTACTAATCGGAGACACCTGCCCAGCAGTAGGCGGGTTAGGGTAGTTGATGGGGATAAGAACAAACTTCTTATCAAACTGCTTCGTGACGTCGTTGTATGAGCAGTCCACTCGATACTCAAAACCATCAATGCTGTCAGAGTACTTATCGAGAGCCTCGCCAACACTGACGAGTTCAAATCCTCGATAAACAGTAGGGGCGACATTTACACCAGAATTTTGGTTAGTCGAGAAGGTCATACCGATATCAGCATTACCAGGGTACGGACCATAAGTACTTGCAATTGCTACGGGGCGAACTACCGCATCGCCATAACCTGTAATAAAGGTTGCGGGGACCGCGTTGTGTGTCTTGGCAAATGAGAACTTATTGTTCGCAGTATCGACATCAGTAATACTTGCAGACGCAGTATTGAATAGCGTTGTTGCCTTAGCATAGGCGAGAGAGTTAATTGACTCTTCGTCGATATTGATGTACGGCCCGTTGACAATGTTGTACTTGATACGAGAGTTAGTTCCAATCGTAGTGTAGTCAATAACCGTAAAAGTTCCTGCCATAGAACTTGTTTTTCTAGCAACACCAGATGTGACATCACGGGGGTCAGATTTTGTCAAATTAGTGATGGACTTTGACGCATAGTTGATGCTGAACTTATTAGTCCCAACAGTGGTATCAAAGATTACTGATAATCCAGTTTGATTCAATCGGCTTGGTGTAGACATCTCAGGCCCTGGACGAGTCTCATTGTCATATTGTTGAGGCTTTACGACGGAACCAAAAGTCACATCAGGACCAGCAATAGGAACAGTAAATGTTTTTGCACCAGTATTTGTCACGTATACACCAGTAAGTGAATTAAAAGTTCCATTCATATTGCCAGTAGTAGCCAGAACAGTGGGGTCATCGTGGTCAGTCCACCACGAATCAGTCAGGTTTACGTTCTTTACACTGATGTCTTTGGCATCACTAACTGCGTATGAAACGGTACTCAATGTCTTAGCAGACACCTTAAATACCCCGTTCATAATAGCGTGAGAGGCTTTCATCGTAATGTTGATATTTGCTGGACCAATTCTGCTGGCTAGAGTATCGGGAAGGTCTTTACCTTCAGGCATAACAGAGACAGTGATTACATTTTTCTCAACACTATTTATTTTTCTTTTCTTATTTGCAGTACTAATATAAGAAGTACTTAGCCCTGTAAATGTGACTTCTTGTCCGACTTTGAAATTATGGACAACATTAGACGGAAGAGCGATGACTACTTCACCGTCTGCTTTCCTCGTTACTGACGGACGTCCCTCATAAGACTCCAACATCCCATAAACTTCAATTTCGTCGTTGACTTCAATCCCATGATTGTCGCCAATGTAGACCTTACCGACGTTGTTATTGATGCTCCACTGAGTAATGGCTTGAGTGTCATATATGTTTGAGACGGTTACGCTCTCATTTCCGGGGATGTGACCAGTCCCATCATTTGCAGGAAGATTGTGGGGAACACTAGTTTCAAAAGTAACAACGCCACTCGAGCGTCCTCGGTTAACAATTGTATAGACATCGGTTAGTCCAGAAATATCAATTACATCATTGTTATAAAAAGCATGAGCAGCATCCGTCGTAAACGTAACTTTTGATGTGTCAGTAATCTCCACGTTGACAATATCTGACTGCTCAGCCAATCCAACCACTTGAACCGTGTCGCCTGACTGCAGATACCCCTGCCCAGAAAGTTCTAACTCAGCGCGGTTACGTGCAGTAACAACTCCACCCGTTGCCCCTGAGAGTGTGGCACTTCCAGTCGAAGTGTAGGTAAACGATTTTCCATCTGCGCTCACACTCAAGATAGGCACGTACCCACTGCTATTGAAGGTGGAGTACGTTGATGTAAACCCAGTAACCTGCACAAGTTCATTAAGATAAAAACCATGCGCGTTGGTGAATGTGAGCGTGGCAACAGCACTTGGAGAAGTTCGACTACCCGTCATACCGCCACCAGTGAGCGAGTACGCGACAGACTTGTATGAGCGGTTAACAATCTCGTAGTAAGGGGTCGCACCGACAACGGCTACCGTATTCCCAACAGCAAAAGAATGGGGCGACGAAGTCGTCAGTGTTACTTTGTTGGACGCAATCTCTGCTTCAACAATCCCCTTAGTAGTTCCACCGACAGTGGCAGTAGCATCAATAAATGTAACTTCTGGCATGTCAATTGACTGAGTCTGCTTGTACTTGAATGTGGTGCCAAGTGCGCCAACGTCAGTAATTGTGTATGTACCATTGACATACTTTCCGCGTCCTCGGTACCCAAGTTGAGTGGTAACTTGAACTGTCTGACCTTTTAGATAGCCATGTGCAGAAGTAGTTGTAACGGTGACTACACCTTTAGATGCTTCAATCTTGGAGATATCTGATACTCGCTGAATCTCACCAACGAGAGCAACAGTCCCGCCACTAGCGTAACTAAATGAGGTATCAGACTGAACTTTAGTTACCTCATGCTCACCGTCAAACTCCTTGCCAACATTCTTCAGTTGCACTGCTTGACCGACAGCAAGTCCGTGGTCAGTTTTTGTCGTAAGGGTGGCAACTCCAGAAAGAATTTCTTTAGATGTGACGTCAACACTGTAACTAAGCCCCGGCTCAATGTACGAGTTCGGGAAGTCGGTCCCAACAAAGTCGGAGAACACGGCGTTGAGGAGGTCTCGGATGTACTGGTATGTGTCTGTTCGCGTGACTACCGTAACATTCGAGTACGTCCCCGTCGGGACTCTACGAGTAGACGTTCCCGTGACAACTTCTTCGTCAATGTTATCTCCCGTGAGAGCGTATCTGAAAACATTGGCAGAAATCTCGTCAATCTCTAAAACTTTAAATTTTCCAGCAAGTTGAGGATAAAGATTGACACTAATTGTGACCATATCATCAACGGCGTATCGGTGACTGGCGTCAGTTGTTACCGTCACTACATTTGCGTCTCGAGAAATTTTTACAATGTTTCGAACTACAGAAGATGATGCGAGAGTGAACGCTGTGCTTGTCGGAGTGGGAATGCTGGATACAACATAGTAGTCATCGAATCGAACGTCTCGTCCACTAGGGAACTGCAGTCTCACAGTTGAGCCACCAGTAATGGCAGTCGTGACTGAACCGTAGTCGAGAACAGCACTTGCAGTTCCGTTAGCATCCACTTTAAGTGTTGCACCAAACTCGTGGTTGAGAGTTTTCCAGATTCGACGTGAATAAAAGTAACTTGTAAATTCAGAAGCAGACACAGACAATTTACGACCGATAACATCGTATGTACGGTCCCACAAGATACCGCCCCATACACAGACCCCATTGCGAACCACAAACAAGGCTGTATTACCGGGCATAGTTGAGTTGTAGAGGTCCAAAGCATCGGTCTCATCACTAACAGAAATATCTCCAGAGAAAGTACCAGCACCCTTGATGGCACGTTCATAGGTGACCCCTTGGAACGGAATCTCAGAGAGAATCTCATTTGAAAGAAGGTCAGCAGTAAAGTACCTGTAGGTAGGAGCAATAATGTCTGTCATGCCAGTCTTTCGTTATGTTTCTACTCTATTCTAGCATCTACTAGGCGAGCCAACCCGACCGATACTTCACATCTAGTTTTGTACCAGAAGAGACTTTTGTCGGGTAGATGCCTGCAACGAGGTAGTCAACTTCACGCGCACTAGTGGTGGCTGTTCCCGTGCTGGATGTACTTCCTGACAAAGCACCAGTAGTAGTAGTTGTGTACGTGAACGTGGTTGTTGATGGGACCCCTGTAATTACATATGTTCCATCAAATGCTCTATACGCAATAGGAAGTTCCGCGACTGTGACAGTATCGCCAACAAGGAAGTTATGTGCAGCCGAGGTAGTGGCAGTCACTGAGGTAGTGGTACGTGCCACATTTGTAATTGTTGCGGTCAGTCCCCCGATATTGATATTACTATTTAGTGCAGTTGCTAGGGGGTATGTGATTGTTCGGTAGTCGGGAACACTTGCAATCGTAGCGTAAGACTCGCTTGAGTTGAATACGTCTCGGTTGGTGGCATCATATACGTCACCCGTAACGGCAACTTCTGACGCATCTCGATACTTGACGCGACCAGAGGTCTCTGATGCACCTCCAGTACCAGTAATGGTGTCACTGGTAGCAGTCGTGTAAGTAAGGGTGTTGACAGTAGGTGAGCCACTAACGCCCGAAACCGTTTGGTCACCATTGAGCGGAGCGTGGCTACCCGTGAGTCCGTAGACAGTAATAGTGTCTCCTTGAACAAAACCATGAGCACCTGCAAATGTGAGGGTAGCAGTAGTAGTCGAACGAGATGCAGTAGCAACACTAAGAATGTCTCGGTTGTATGTAATAGTTTTCTCAGTCACTGCTGTAATCGGACGACCCGTCACGTTATAGGCACTCTGGCTCAAGTTCTTTACAGTGTCCTTGAGGCTAGAGGCAAACGCTAAATCCCCGCCTGTAGACGTGGTCACTAGTTCAAGTTGAATTGTACCGCCCGTATCTGCGGTAGCCACCTTGGACCCAAAACCAGTAACAGTGAATACAATCGTGTTTGACGTAACACTAGTGATTATTCGTTGTCCATTGATGGCAGTTAATCCAGTTGCCGTCAGCCCCGAGACAACAATGCTTTGACCCTTAATAAAAGCATGAGCAGGAGTAGTTGGAACAGTAATGGTGACTACATCGCTGACGGCAGTTACGGAGAGAGTAGTGGTAGAGAGCAAGGACTGTGTATAGGTGACAAAGCGATAGTCAACTGGCCCACCAACAGTCCCCTCTGTAATAGCAGTCACAGTGACACCAGATGCCGAGGCACTGTTCATTTGTACGTTGGTGTTATTGACAAGGGCAGAAGAGGGGACCGTAGTTTTGGAAAATGCTGTCCCAGACAAGTCATATGTTACAGAGTGCGGAGCAACAGTCGTAGTGTCGCTGAGGACATATGAGCCATCAATTGCTGCGTTGGTCAAGTTATTGGCAACGGCTGATGCAGAAATGATGTCAGAGACAGCCACATTAGGGGCACCAGATTTAGCGTAGACCAAAGTAGAAGTTGTGGTCCCATCAGCGAGCAATGTATACGTCCCAGCAATACCGTTAGTGACGTCACCGTTAGTCGTGTTTGTGACTGCATCGGGAACACGAATAGTTTGGACAGAAAGTCCCAATGGAGAAACTGAGTTACTGGCAGTCAAAAGAGAAAGTGATACAGAGTCTTGCTGCACATAGTACGAGTACTCTTTAGTCGGGTCAAGCCCATCAATAACGTACCTCTTAGGGCTAATGCTAGACGAGAGCACCGCCACCGTTGAGTTGTTAGACGCGTCTACAATAGTGAACGTACTACTCGCCGACGTACCCCAGTCAAGTTGCAGACGACCCGCAACTTCAGGAACGGGAGTAATTGCAGGAGCAGTAGCATCAACATTTGGAATTGCATATGCCGTACCTGACGCTGCGCCATAGACAGGAGTTCCTTGAGCATCACCAATGGCATTTCGACCAACTATGTAAAAAGTCACACCTACGGCAGGTGTCAAAGAGTCCACATTGTATGTAGTTGCAGAAGAAGATATCGTACTGTTAACTACAGTGAATACACTATCTCCATCTGCTTTTTTATAAAGAGCATAGTAGGTCAAACCTCCACCAGTATCTGACGGGGCAGTCCACGACAAGGTCACCCGCTGAGCAACAATTGTGCTGGCAGTTGCACTGAAGTTTCGTGGTGCTGTAGGCACACCAGAAGACTTGATTGAGTTAGAAGAAGACAACTGGCTAGTCACGCCAGTGTTAGTAGTGGCAGTCACTCGAACACTGACGGTCTTAAGTTGCGTCAAAGAATATGTAGATGCCCCTGCTAGGAGTGTTATTCCTGCTCCAGCAGGAGTTAGTAAAGTTGCAGGACTAATAGTGAGTTGAGACCCGACAAGTGGTCGGTTAGCAGAAAGAATCTTCATCACAGCAGTGGTATCTAGATATAGCGTGTAGTAAGAAATAGATGCTCCGCTACCAGACGGAATAGTAGGAGCAGTCCAGTATGTAGAAATGGCAGCAAGTGTGCTGGCATGAGTAGATGCTGTGACAACAGGGCCATTGAAGACCGACGTGGGACTTTTAATTGCGCCAGTCTTAAACGCTGATTCAGTATATGACCCAGTATTAGAATCAACACTATCGCTACCCGCAGTGTCAGTAACAAGGTTTTTTGCGCGGACTATGAACTGATATGTAGTTCCTCTAGATGTAACTAAAGAGTACTGAAGATTAGTTTCAGTAGTCGTACCAATAAGTGTGTACGTTGTACCACTTACTTGGTAGACATTGTATCCAGTGATAGACGTTCCACCGTCATCAGCAGGGGCTGACCATGAGAACTGAAAAGTATCACTAGAGTAGGAATCTATCGAGAATCCCTGAGGAGCAGACGGCGCTTGGATATACTCGTAGCCACCATAAATAGTCCCACCACTATTCCGATATCGAATAATGCTTCTATTAGTAGAAGAACTAGTGTACCCAAACTTCGGCGTAGATGAGCCGTTGCTAATGAAGCAGGTACTTGTAAGGTTTACATAACCTGTTGTCTGAGGAGTAGTGGCGTTTTGAGGTAGTGTAACTGGAGCCGTTGTAAAGTCACTACCTTTAGTAACTACAAGACGAGTAGTGGTAGTTGCTATTTTTGTGTCAGCAAGATACGCCATGACATGGGTAATAATCTGCGGACCATTACCCGCAGAATCAGTACGACGTGCAGATACGCTGACAGTTGACGTCTGACTTGCCGAAGTGGAGACGCTTGTCAATGTTGCGTCACCGAAGACTACTTGAATTCCCATTGTCTTTACCTTATGCCGTCTCGAAACCGAAAGTATACGCTGACGTTGCAGTCAGTGTACGAGTTCCAGTTGCACCGTTGATAGTTGTATTTGTGGAGTTAGTGATACTTGCAGTCGCCAAGTTTCCCGATGCGGTGGCGGGAGTAGGAAAGTAGTAGAAGGTGAGCGATGTGTTGCTGGGGACGGTCTCGATGATGCGAGTACCAGTCGACCAGTCAGGTGTGCCAGTTACCCCAGAGAATGTAATCTTGTCCCCCACATCAAATGCGTGGCTGGTTGCAGTATTGATAGTCATAAGGTAACCACCAGAAGCACCGCCCCACGAGAAACTGCTAGTAGTAGCAATGTTGACTGATGTGGGAAGTGACACCTGCACAACATCGCCCACAGCGTAGCCGTGAGTGGTGGCAGTAGTCAAAGTTGCTTGAGTACCACTAATAGTTTTAGATGTCACGTTCACGGTAGTGGGAAGAACAACTTGAACCGAGTCCCCAACAGAGAAGTTATGCGGAGGGTTAGTTACCAGTGTCACTTTCCCATTTTCCACCTTACGGCTCGAGATATACCCAGTCAGTGGAAGAACCACAGATACGGTATCACCAGCAGAGAAACCGTGAGGAGCAGAGGTCGTGAGGGTGACCTTTGACGACGTAGCCTGCTTCTCAGTAATTGACGCTGTAGTGGGAAGTGTAACCGAGATTCGGTCCCCCACTCGAATGGAGTGGTCTACATCAGTCTTGAGAATTACCGAAACAGTGGCAGGAGTAGTATGTGCATCTACTTCTTTATTGACAACCGTGTACGCCGTAGAGATTACAACATCAATCTTGTCTCCTGCGGTAAAACCATGTGACCCTGAAGTACTGAGAATAATCTCATTACCAGCAATTTGACTGGTAGCAATAGATGCATATTCGGGGAGGGCCATTGTAAGCGTATCGCCAACACTAAGATTGTGGGCTCGGTCAAGGACAAGAGTAGCAACACCAGTAGTCGCATTGTAAGACTTGAATCGAGCAGCATACGGTTCTAGGTTGTCGGTAAGTCCAACAAGGTTGTCCCCAGCCTCAAGTTGAATCCAATCAATTAAAGGTTCAAGTTTAGAGCGATGTCCAGAAGTACTGCCATTAAAAATAACGGACTGATTATACGTATCGATAGTCAGAACATCAGAGTCAACAAGCGACACATAGGCTGCCGTGAGCGGGATATCATCTGCTGTATTTTGTACGTTAGCCAAGTTATATGAGAATGTGTAGGGCTCAGTATTAGAGACAGAGGAGACGGTAGTTTGAGAGTTGACGGGGTTGACGGTATCTGGAATACCAGAAAGTGATACTACATCTCCAACTTCAAGATTACTGATGTAGTCAGTAGTTACTGTAACAACTTCATCAACTGCAGACATCTTAGTAATTGATGCAATTACTCCCTCTTTACGGAGCGAGAATGAGGTAGCAATAGAAGTATCACTTGACTTACCACTAGCATCAATAAAGGAGCCATAACCAAGCGGACCAGTAACTGTGAACTCTGGGTTGATAGAAGTATTTCCAGAGTTATTGACAAGAGTTCTGCCCAGTCGATTAGTTGTTGGAAGAATAGAAGTTACAGAGTACCCATCTTGGTTCTTATCGTTCCACTCGTACTTGATAGGGTCAGGAGCACGAAGGTTGATAGTGAACTGCGTACGTCCTCGAGCATTCACCGTCTCGATAGCGGGCTCACCAATGAGCCAAACTTCAGCAGCCTTGGTTGGGTCCTCATTTGTTCGAAGCCAAGTAGACCGTCGGACAAGGTCAATTGCCTCAACTAGTTTGTTTCGAGCCTTAGCAATTTTTGTAGAGTCTTGAGGCAGGAATGCTCCCGAAAGAGTGATAGTGCGTGCGGAACGACGACCAGTCACGCTATATGAACCGTCACGGGTACCACGAGTAATGTCAGGAACCTCTGATGGGGCCGAATTCCACCAACCTTGAATATCAGTGCAAACCCACACAGTGCCATCTTCGTCGATGGTATTGAGGGTCAAGTCACCAAGAGAAACATCAGCATTGAGTTGCATACCCGTGATGTTCGGGAATGGGACTGGCTTGAGGGCTTGGTTAACAAGTTTGTTTTCTTCAGCCTGAGTAAAGTTATTGAAGAACTGACCGACATAGTCAGAGCGTTCCATAAGGAATCCATCAAGAAGAATAACTTCATTAGTTTTTCCAGCCACGGAACGGTATACCGAGATACGAGCCTTAGTCGCTCGAGTTCCAGCCCCGCCGTTAGCGTCGTATGCCTGTGCAACAAGCGAGATACGACGGTCAGCCCATCTGTCGGCAGGATAGGCAGTGACAGGGTCAGAGTCATTGGAACCAAGAAGCGCATATGCGTCACTAAACCACTCAACGCGGAGGCGAAGGGTGATGGGACTATCATTTACCGAGACGGCTTGAATGTATGGAAATACCGAAATTGTGTAGACAACCGAAGGAGTGACATCAATATAGTTGACGGAGCGAATCCCACAGTCCGCAACAACAGAGGTGAATCGAAGATTAAAAGCGGTTCCACCAAAGTGAGAGTTTACTGAGACGCTACTGATTTCAGCATCACCAAAAGCCTCCCACCCATTCGTGTTGAGGGTGGCAGAGGGGTTGGTTACGAGGTTGACTCTACTCATTATCGGATTGAGCCTCTGTTCATGTTCTTCGTAATTTGTTGTGAGACAAGGGAAGCAAGTTCGATTTCATTCATACCGGGTGAAGGGTTGACAGTGATGTTAATGCCACCGCCACCCATGTTCATGCCGAGTCGACCTGCTGCTTCTTTTAGGATAGCACGATTCCGACCCTCTGAGCCTTTACGCCCCGAAATGTAGGCTTCCCAGCCAGTTTCAGGTTCGGCAAACTTGTGGATTCCAGCGTAACGTCCAGAGTAGATTCCTTCTCCTCCATACGAGTACATGTTTCCAATAGCGTTCATACCTATACCGTCTAATCTGGTGCCACTCCCAGAAACGCTTCGAGCAATAGGGCGGCTGTAGTTAGCCTTGATGTAGTCGTTCACCGCAGTAACAATAGCAGTGGGAAGTTTTCCTTGGAACTGCGATGTAACATAGTTTGAAAAACTCTGAAGTTCACTTCTTGCACTCGTAGTATCCATTTGAACTCTTTGCTTCAGAACAGTTTCTACGTCATCTGGTAGGGCAAGCATCTTTTTTGAGAGTTCTGCTACCTCAGTCTTGTTGAAGCCCATTTGTTTTGCTACTTTTTCAAAACGAACTCTTTGCGTTTCAAGATACTTGCTTATCTCTTCCTGACCTTTACCCTCTGCACGCATGGCGTCAACATTGTCATAGATTGCGGTACGAACAGCATTAAGACTGCGGATTCCATCATCGTGCGCCTGATTGGTGCCCTTAATGTGGCCCTTCAACTCTTTAGCCTTTGCTCCAGCATCTCTAAAAGCATCACGAAGGTCAACCTCTGCCAGCATAGAATCAACGGCACCCTGCGTAAGATTGCGTAACTCTTCACCTAGCGTAGGAAGACCAAGAGCAGCGTCTAGTGCAGCGCTCTTCATATCATCCATTGCAATGGTGACAAGGTTAGTGTCGTTTACTGTGATGCCCGCTGCGTTGGCAACATCAATAAGACTGGCTTTTAGATTGTCGTTCTCATTAATCATCTGCAGCGTGACCTCACGACTAGCGTTGCCAGTATCAACCATAGATTGAAGTACACGCACTACATTCTCAGATGTCATTTCCTTTGCTGTATCATTAAATTTACTAATCGCGTCTTTAGCACCATCTGAGCCTTCAGATGCTTTTTGCATCGCAGTTGTTGTAGTTTTCAGCGGAACCGACAGACCTGAAATTGAAACAGAAGTTGTCGTAACTGTCTTCGTAGTGTCTGCGTACACCTTATTGAGGTCACGTAGTGCGACTACAGTGTCCTGTGTCGCAGTCACCCCAAACAACTCACCAGCGGTAACTTTTTGGGCTAAAGCATTAGTAATTGCTAAAGCGCTATTGGTAGAAGACAGCGCATTAGTGAAATCATCTGCAGTCGCGGCAGTTGAATCAAGATAGTTGTTGAGAAGCATGAACCCGCCCACAAGCACGGCGGCTGTCGCAATGACTGCTGTCAAAATAGGGTTATATAGCGCGAAAAGATACAGGGACTCTGCAGCGCTGATAACTGCGGCCTTCATCGTCGCAAATGCAAGGGTAAGTCTTGTACCTACCCCCATAATTAGCCCGTCAACTGCGAGTGCCGCAACTGTTATCGCCCCAATCATCACGTTTAGGGCAAAAGTAGCGACTGAAATGGCTTGACCTATAGCCAAGAATGTGGCGGCTATTGGACCAATAAAATCAATAAATGCTTTGATAGGGGGGAGGGAGATAAAGTCTAGGAATGCACTTGCAACTGAGTTCAAGATGTCAAAGAATACTTTGATAGATGCACTGTCAGTAAATACTTCAGCAATTCCAATTAAAGTGTTGAAAAGTTTTGCCAGAGACGGGCTCGCATCAATAAGTGCATTAAGTGTGTCAGTGAGACCCGCTGCCCCCTTCTCAAGAATAAGAAAAGTTTTTCCGATATTCTGGTTTGTCCCAATACTGAGGAACACATCACCAAGAGCACCCAGCGACGAAAGAATTTTTTTGGTGTTCTCATTAACTTTTTCAAAATAATCTGCAAGACCGCCAGAACCAAAAAGACGAGAGTCTCGTATATCGTTAGCAGCCCTAAGTCCGTCCCCCAGCCACTTTACAAAGTCATAGCCCGGTGAGTCCGCACCAAGATTTACACTGATAAGTTGCCCGATGTAACGGAAAATCTCGCCGAACAGGTCACCAAACACCGCAGCGGACTCTCCAGCCTTAGTGAAGAAATCTGTAAGTTTATTGCTACCCAACTCATCTAAATACTTGTTGAAATCTGTGAATGCCCTACCAATAAAGTTAACAAAAGTCTCTGCAACAGGCGCAGCCGCGTTAATAAGTTTGAGGAACGCTTGGAACAGTTGCCCCAGTGCATCTGACAGTGGACCAAGAAGTCTGGCACTATTTGAGAACAACGTATCGAGCAGGTCGAGTCCTTGGGCAGAACTCAAGAACTTAGATGTGCTCTCAGCAGCCTTTCCAAGTTCCCCGCCAATTCTAGCAAGGCCATCGCCCACAGTGGGAAGAACATTTTTTGCAAAATTTGTTATTGCGTTGCCAAGTAATGGCAAGAACGCAGCAGCGACCTGTTCTTTAACGTCTCTGAACAGTGGCTTGAGTTTGTAGATTTCTGTAACAAACTTTTTTTGCGACTCTGTAAGGTTAGCAAACGGGTCAGAGCCACCACCAGCAGTTGACTGCTGTCTTGCTGCTGTTAGTGCACGCTCAGCCTCAATCTGCTGGCGAAGACCATCACGGACTACTCGTGCAAGATTTGCCTCGGCGTCGGCAAGTTCTTGACGGGCACGGATTACTGCTTCAGTTCCTTCAATACCGCTCTGACTATACTTCTCCTGCTCCTTTGCAAGGTCAGCATTAGCATCAACTGCCTCACGGTACTGGAGTTCTGCTTGCGCGAAAGCAAGTTCAGCCTCACGTCGAATACGCGAGTTTGGCGGGAGGTCCTGTACGCGAGCGAGTTGCTCTCGAGCCCGTTCAAGGTCCATACCCGCACCAAGTTCAGCAAGGGCAGCCTCCTCGGCTGCAAACCCAAGTTGCTGTAGTTCTTCTCGTCCAGCGGCGAATGCCTCATTAAGATTTTTCTGTGCCGACTCTACGCTCTTATTGGCGTTGATGAGGGCCTCTTGATTCCCCTCAATAACCATAGCCAAACGCTCTTGCGCTGCTCGGATTGCGTCAGTGTTCTTGGCAGCGGCACCGCCACCCTTGCCCATCTGACCGAGGGCCTGCATGACCCCGCCCATAGCAATTTTTGCTGAGAGCATTGCCAAACCAAAGGTAGCAAACACGTTACCCAAAACAACAAGTGATGCGCCAGCAGCACCAGCAACGCCGATAAGAGAGCCCAGTGTGCCAATAATGGCAGAGATTGCGCCAACAATAGTGGCAATAGCAGGGCCCAGTGTGTAACTAGTTTTAGTTAGAGTTTTAAACTTTTCACGGGCCGCGTCAGCGCTTCTTGCGCTCGCCAAAAGAGAACCATTGAGACCTTGAAGTTGCTTTTGAGCATTTCGCGTGATTACATTTACTATGATACTTGCTGCGCCGACGTTAAATGCCATGACTATCCCACAGGCCCATCAAGAATCTTGCCCAGCGCCGAAACATCCGTAGCGGGAACAAACGGCTTCACAGTCTGGTTCTTCATTGGGTCAACTGGAGTAATGTCAGAAAAGTCGTCGTCATCAGAGAAGCCCTGACTATTCTCTTCTTTGTGTGAGTAATTATATGTAGTGCCGTAGAAGATATCATAGAGCCTAGTACGAACCCCAGAGCGGGTCTGTGCAAGTTCAGCACTCGTGTACTCATTGTCCTGCTCAAAGAAATAGTGGAGGACATCGAGCATGTCGGCTGTCTCCATGTTCTTCAAGTCCAATCCAAGTGTTAGGGCTTTTCCGTTAATGAAAGGCCAGAGGTCAACCGCCCAAGTTAGGAGGCCTCTGGCTGCTTTTCCGGGCGGTTAGAGTACGACTCCATCAACCAAGTAACGATGTCAGAGAGCATCTCAACCGTGACGACACGGTCGGGGTCCGCAGCGAGAACCTCAAAGCGTGTGTAACTTTCTTCCTTCAGGACTGAGCGGAAAAACTTGTTGATGAGGTTAGCCGATACGGCAACATCCGCGCTCGACGAGTCGATAACAAAGTCAAGCATCGTCTTTCCGGGAAGTTGCGGGTGGCACTGGAACTCTTCGTCAAAAAGACGGAAGATGAGGGGCTCGTCGCTGTTTCCGCCAGCACCAGAACCAAAATCTTTAAAGCGTGCAGTCATTAGGTGTTTCTCTTTCCTGTTATGTGTACTGTTGTAGACCAATGTCTCTTGTTCTATTGTACAGTATACGACACGCTATGTCCCCGAACTACAGAGTTCGGAAGTGTATTAACTGAGCACTAAGGTACGGATTTGGCTTAGTCCCTGGGTGCATCACAGATGCACGGAAAACGACAACACCACGCTGGCTAAAACGGAGCGCTTTTGCCCTAGTGGGTCGAATAACATGACGTCGAGTACCCTCATGGTGCATGTACGCATGACGTGCACTAGCCTTTAATCCAACATACTGACCCGTGTAGTTTCTGAGGTGGTACCACGAAATACTGCTACGAAGACGACCAGTCTTTACGCCAACCATACTTTTAGCGCCCGCTAATGCCAGAGGTCTCTTTGCCTCTAGGCGCTTCCAAATTTCTCCCTGCGGTCCATTTAGATACTGGTCTACAGTAAGTTTATCTGTTGTGATTTTAATATCAAGATTGAATGACATAACCATTAGGGAACCGCCATCGTAATCTCAAGATTATTTGTGTAGTAGCCACCCTCGGGCCCGTCAGTCGACAGCGTTGCAATAACACCAAGACCGTAGCCCGTGTCGTCCCACTGGTCGAGGTCATTTATAGATTGCATCAAAACCCACGCATCTACGGCAGCAATCTCCGAACTCTCAGAAATCTTTTCAGGCAGAGGGGCTCGGCCCTGAGTACCAACCGTCGGCACCTGACGGGAAATCATTATGTTAAGCGTGGCACTACGAGGATTGTTACATCGACGTGGCTCATTCGCTTGGTCTCCAGGCGACCCCAAGTACATCTGAACAAATGAGACAACTATTTGCTCACAGTCAATCGCTGGTTGCCCCATCATCCAATAGCGTCGCGCGGGTAGCGGAACACCGTAGGACTCAAACAGTGTGACTACGCGACTCAGAACGCCGTCCATCATAACCTTTAGGTCAAGGGCGTTCGAATCGATATCGTAGTCAGCGAGTTTGACGTAGGACATTGTTACTCCTCGTCTGCTACCTCAACCTCGGCCTCAACGACCTCGGCTACGGGCTCAAAAACGCGCGGGGCAACCTTCTCAGGCGCAAAACGCTGAGGTGCAATAGGAGTGGCGGGCTTTGCGTTGGGCATGTCACCAGCGGTGAAGTTTGTCATAGCCATTTGTTTTTTCCTAACTTATGAAAGTGAAATCTGGAGGTTTCCAGAAGCCAATGCTACTAGTGTACCGTTCTTCTCTGCATACAAGTCCCATACGCCGGGGTCTACTGCACGCAGGACGTTATAGGCATCTGCGTAGGTGACAGTCACCCCAATTGTTTGAGCGCCAGTATTGAGAACTACCTGAGAAGAGGGGATATTCGCTGAAACAGTTTCACTCCAGTTATAGACAGTGACGCTCAGGGTCCAACCCGCCTGAGAGAGCAAAAATTGACCACTGACGCTTGCAAGGGAGAGTGTGACAGAGTCAGAACCACCCGCAGGAATCTCGAGGTCGCGTGCTGTCACGGCTAATTTTAAGGCCTTCGGATTGTACCGACGAGCCCTCGGAACGTCCACAGAGAAGACTCGTGACCGCTGAGAGGCCTTTGCGGGGTTGGCAGTCTTGAGGAACAAATCGACCTCGTAAACACCAGTTTTGATGTCATCGATGAAGTCTTGAGAATCCAAAAGAGTGTACGAAACTCCCTGACGAGAGATTGACGTCACGCGGCGGGGCAGAGCACAATCCTCATCGCCAGCCCACAGTTTCGCGAACTCGCGAGCCAACGTCCGAGCAGCCATACGACCAGCAACGGGCGGGGGAGTTCCGTACGAGTATGTAATTTCTACGTTGTAAGGGTTCCACAGCGTTGCGTTGTAGAACTGAATCGTAGAGTTGTCAACAAGGACATAGTCACTGGGAGAAATAACGGTTCCGTTGTCGAGACGAACAGTGTGAATTTCCGTCACAGGGCGGGCACGGAGTCGAATACGCGCCTCAGGCGACGTCCACTCCTGTGCGTAAAGCATGACATTTCGAACCTCGCCCTTGTACAGCGTGGCAATGTTGGTCTTAGTCGAAAGGCCTGGAAGCGTTCCAATAGTGTTTCGGATGTAGCGTTCAGTGGTCGTCCCAGTCCCAAAGAACTTACGACCAGACATCGCCCACAACAGGTACGACGCAACTCGGCATGCCTCTTCGGCATACTCAGAGTTGGACATGTCGCCAAGTTCACTTGGCTGAACCCACAATGCGGTCATGCTACATCCTGTCTATAAAGTGAACGGTGGTGCGCCCATGAGGAATCCCACGGACGCACCACCTTGGAGGTCCGACTAGGCTGTCGGGTCCTCCACGGAGTTGATGATGTAGTCGATAGCGTTATCGGCGTTGTACGAGAGGCTTCCCGGTACGTTGAAGTCAGTGTTCGGGTTGACGTCATCCGCATCAGCCAACGCGAGCGTTGCGACATCGACAGGCCCACGAACAGAAACAGCAGTTCCGTACGGGGCGGCGATTGCAGTCGGGGAGATTGCGATTCCCGAGTAGGCGTAACTAAACGTGGTCGGAGTAGGGACCGCAGTGATAACCTTGGTTCCATTCATAGCCGAGGTGCCGACGTCCATGACAACAGTCTGTCCAACAACGAGGCCGTGAGCGACAGCGGTTGCTCCACCAGTGGTGACAGTAGCCACCGAGGTCGTAGCCGTCTTGCTGTTGACTGAGAGGGACACAGAGTCAAACCACTGGTAGAAGCCCTTGATTCCAGTAGGTGCCCAGTTTGAACGAGCATACGAGTAGGGACGCATGGTGGCAACAGGGAATTCCCAGCGACCATCAAGTCCGTCTCCAAATGCTGTGTCAGTTGAGGCTCCGAGTCCGTAGCCTTCGAACGTGTTGGCGAGCATACCGTTTTCGATGACACGGTCACCCGACTGACGCATCTTGACGTACGGGAAGACCCAGTGGAAGTACGGGTTGTCCTCGTCCTTCTTGCCACCCTTGATGGCGAATGACCATGCTTCGATGGCAACACCGTTACCAGCAGGGTCATCTCCAACGCCGGGCGAAGCCCAACCAATCGAGAGGGTCGAAGCAGCCGAGTTGGCGAGCGACGAGCCGTAGTTCTTGCGAAGCAAGAGACCACCCGAAAGAAGGTTGGTAAGTTCGGGGTCAGGCTCACAGATGGCAAGTTCCATCGTGATTCGCTTGAGTGTGTCGGGGGCCTTGTACGAAACACAGATAGCGCCGTTAGCGCTCTTTTCCGTCATCTCGTCACCCTCTTCATACTCAGGGGTAAATGAGAGGCGCATGAACGCGGACGTGGTGTACGAGTCACCAGCATTGTTCAGTAGGTTGCCAGAAGCATCAAGGCGGGTAACACGAATGCACACACCCTGAATACTGGCTGCATATTCCTGAGTTGCAGTAGCCATTTAGACTATCTCCTTAGTTTTTGTGATTATGCTGTCAGGTCGACCCGGACAGCGAGGTGTATTGAGGGGTCAAAGTAAACCGCTGCGGGGCGGATTGCTTTTAGTCTCATGTCATTCTGGTTACCTGACACGTCATAAGCCTGTGACAAGTTATCGTTTACGACATCAATATCGCCCACATATGTTCGGACGGTTCCTGTGCCATAAATCCATTTTGCAGAGTTGGTTCCCAACTGCTGAATGTAGCCAGTAACCGCTTCCTGAGAGCGGTTAGTGGCGCTTGCAATAGTAATTGTTACTGTGTCAGCGTCGACTTTAGTAACAACTGCTGTAGAAGTAGAAGACTGGTTGATGAGTGCTCCAACAACAGAGTAGCGAACAGTGTCACCAGCAAGAAGATAGTGGTCGCTCGTTGTATTAATAGTCAACGTTGTGCTACCGCTAATAGTTGCAGTAGAAACCGCAATACGAGGACCGTTACCAGTATAGCCACCACCAGCAATGACAGGTGTTCCGCCCATTGTTTGTAGGTGGTCACTAATTTTTTCGTGGAAAAGCATGTTTGAGTTGCTTGAAAGAAGAGCAACAACATCGCGGGTAGCGTGGATAACTCCCTGCTCACCACTTTCTGATGTACGACCAATACCATGTTCGAGTACTGCCAAAGCACGCCTTGACGAAAGTCCCGTACCATCAAGCACGGTCACACCAGAAGAGACTAGAGCGCGATTAGGGTGGCTCTCACCAATTCGAATATCACCATCCCAGAGTTCCTGCTCCATAGCATCCTGAGTAACACCCTCAAGTTGACGCTTGAGACGAGCAATTCGGTCAAGTCCCAAGAATCCAAGAGTTGAGCGAACCTCTTCTGCCTCAATGAAGAAGGGGTCGATTTTAGTAAAATAATTAGGAACACCAGCAGTTACAACTACAGAACTAGTAGTGTCAGTGTCGTCCCAATTTTTTACTCCATAAATTTCGGTCTCATATTCCTGAGAAAATCCTCTGACCCAGCGGTCTTCGTCAGCCGAGTTTTCGGGCTTGACGACAGCAAGCAAACCAAAAGCGGAGGGCACAATCTTGGGTGCCTCTACGACGCCATTATTTGGAAAAGCCATGTGATGAATCCTTAAAGTTTAGGTTTTGTCCTGTAGCAGGGGTGACCTCCGAAGAGGCCACCCCCACTGACGAGGGTTATCGAACGGTTTAGAGTTCGATGGTTGCTGCTGCGGTTCCACCCGTGGTGTCGCGGAGGGCTGCTGCCGCACCGTTGACGTTGATGGTCGAGGTGATGGCGAGAGACTCAACACCAACCTTTGCGATACCTTCGAAGGTTTCAACGAACATCTTGTAGTCGTTGGTTCCGACGAGCGACGAGTCGCGGATGATACCGAGGTCGAGCGTTCCACCGTCGAGGAACAAGAAGGTTCCTTCGGCAAACAGGTACCACGTGAACGAGTCAGCGAACTCGCTCAGCGCGGCGCTTGCCGACTGTGCTCCGTAGACGCCGAGGTCAAGCGACGGAATCAGTTCCACGTTGGCCTGAGCGACGAAGCCGTCGATTTCAGACTTTGAGATACCGAGGTTTCCATCACCAGGCATGTTCAGGACGAGGTCAGCCGACATTGCTTCGTAGACCCATACAGGAACAATCGCCTTGAGAGCGGTGTCAGGAGCAAGACGGTGACGCGAGCGGTAAGCCGCCGACGCACGACGAATCTGAACGAGGAAGTCGCGACCAAAACCAATAAGGTTGGTAGTCGTAACAGCCGTCGAACCAGTTCCGATTGCGGTCATCAGTTGCTGCTCTGCTTCACGTGCGTGCTGGATGAGTCCGAGTTCGTTG
>Ga0304730_1001122_pt1 | contig 20949 bp, 21 predicted proteins | sample M_130628_MF_Meta_FD_190474 | JGI IMG/M metagenome (GOLD analysis project Ga0304730, IMG submission 190474) | Freshwater microbial communities from Lake Montjoie, Canada to study carbon cycling - M_130628_MF_MetaG (v2) (version 2) | ecosystem: Environmental > Aquatic > Freshwater > Lake | place...
CTCAAATCTCAAAATTTCTACAACCTTTTCAACACCATTTTTTCCAGCAGCCATTGCGCCATATAAGTAGGCACGCCCAATAAGTACCGCATCGGCTCCAAGTGCAACCGCTGCCAAACAATCTGCCCCACTCATAATTGCTCCATCAATATATATTTCTGGACTACTTCCCTTAGGGCCAATAGCCGTTCTTACAGCTGGCAGTAGCTCAAGTGGAACAACTGATCTATCTAATTGACGACCACCATGATTTGAAAGGACGATTGCATCTACACCAATTTTTGCAAGTTCTTGGGCATCTGAAACCGTTTGGATTCCTTTAATGATTAACTTTCCCTGCCATACAGACCGTAGCCACTTAACATCTTCAAAAGTAACTGCCGGATCAAATACTTTTGCAGCTATTTCAGAAAGTGGTTTATTAAAATTTCTAAATGTTGCAAACTCAAGGGGAGCGGTAGTTAATAAGTTAAACCACCATTTAGGCTTAAGTGCCATATCAAAAAAAGTTTTAAGCCCGATTTTTGGTGGAACAGTTAAGCCATTACGTATATCTCGCCACTTAATTCCACCAACAGCTGTATCAACTGTGAGCATAAGCCCTTCAAATCCAGCAGCCTTTGCTTCTTCAATAAATTTTAAACTTTGATCTCGATCTCGCCATAAATACAGTTGAAACCATCTTCTTACATTTGGAACCTGTTCACCAATTTCTTTAGAAGATGTTGTGCCCATCGTGGATAAGTTATAAATTAAATTATTTTCATCGCATACCTTTGCCACCATAACTTCACCTTGATAGTGCATCATTCTGGTGTACCCGGTGGGTGCAAAAATTATTGGTAGTGCAGATTCTTTATCTAGGATCTTAGTTTTTAAATCAATAACTGAAACATCTCGTAAGACTCGTGCTTTGAATTCAACTCTTGAGTAAATCTCTTGACTTCTAGCATATGCAAGTTCATCATTAGCGCCACCATCAACATAATCAAAAACCGCTTTAGGTACACGCCTTTTAGCAAGTGACCTCAATTCAGCAAGATTTACAACAGAATTTAACTTTCGATCCCGAAAGGGAGATTTTGGAAGTCCCCATCCTAAAAGTGGTTTAATACTTTTCCATCTTGGAAGTTGGCGTTTCATCTTAAACCTCTAATTTGTATACTCGTTTTGCCGTACCTGCCCAAAACAATTCTTGTTCAGATTTTGTAAAATCTTTTGTAAACTCCTCCATAAGATTAATGGTATCTGTATAAGTTGCAGCCAGTAAGCACACTGGCCAGTCTGAGCCAAACATCATTCTCGAAGGTGAAAAAGATTTCAAAATATGATCAAGGTAGGGCTTAAAAGTTTGATGGTTCCAATCACTCCAATTAGCTTCAGTGAATAATCCAGAGACCTTTACTACTACATTTTCATGTGATGCTATTTCACTTATCTGCTTAGCCCAGGGTTGCATTTCACCCTTTCCCATATATGGCTTTGAAATGTGGTCTAAAACGAAGCTGTTATTTGGCGACATTTTTACCATTTCTACTGCAGCCGCTAGCTGAGGCGGTCTGGTTAAAATATCAAAGGCAAGACCGGCTTCACCTATTCGGTGAATATTCCTTACAACATTATCTCTTAATAACCAGTTTGGGTCCTCTTTATCTTGCGCTAAATCTCTAATTGACACCAAGTTATTTCCAGCTGGATGCGCAAGATATTTTTCTAATTGGGGGCGAACATCATCACTTTCTAAGTCTAACCAACCAACAACTGCACAAATTTTAGGGTGAGATAGTGAAAGATCAAGAAATTCTGGAGTCTCATCCACTGTTGCAACAGTTTGCACAATTACTGTGTAATCAATCTTTGCTTTTTCTAACTCAGGCTCTAATTCATTCATTAGAATCGTTCTAGAGATGGGTTTTACCTCATCACCTTGCATCCAAGTTTGTGGCCTAATACTTATATCCCAAATATGATGGTGTGAATCGATGCGCATCATTAGATATTCTCCCATTGCTTACTTTCCCAAGATCTACTTAATACTTCTTGAGCCCTGTCAATCATCTGACTATTCTAGTAAGGTAAATCTATGAGCGAAACATTTTTAAGTAAACTAACTGGAAGTTTCTCCACACCATCAGGAGGTAATCCAACTGTAGCAATGGTAGAAGCTGCATATAAGCATCATAAATTAAATTTTCGTTACATTAATTGTGAAGTTCTTCCAAAAGATTTGGCTAACGCAGTTTTGGGAGCCCGAGCAATGAATTGGGCCGGGTTTAATCTTTCTATCCCACATAAAGTTTCAGTCATTCAATACTTAGATGGCTTGGGGCAATCTGCGCAGATTATGGGGGCAGTAAATTGTGTGGTTAATCGGGATGGCAAGTTAATCGGAGAAAATACCGATGGCAAAGGCTTTTTACAAGCATTTAAAAAAGTTGATTCACCAAGTGGAAAAAAGATTGCAATTTTAGGTGCCGGTGGGGCAGCAAGGGCGATAGCGGTTGAGTTGGCATTAGATGGTGCGAAGGATTTTATGATTATAAATAGGGATGAAAAGCGAGGTCAAGATTTAGTTTCATTACTAAAAACCAAGCTACAAGTTTCAGCTCAATTTGTTGCTTGGAGTGCAAAATTTAAGATTCCAGATTCTATAGATGTGCTCATTAATGCAACATCAGTTGGTATGGCAGATAGTGGAAGTTATGACTTAGATATTGACCTTACCTCCATTAAAAAAACAATGATTGTTGCCGATGTAATCGTTAACCCACCGCAAACTAATTTACTTAAGAGTGCATCAAGTATTGGCGCGAAGACTATTGATGGCTTAGGAATGGTAGTAAATCAAGCAGTCATTGGGGTTAAGTACTGGACTAATTTTGATGTCGAACCAACAATTATGCATGCCGAGTTACAGCGCGTTCTAAAGTTGTAAGTGCTATGGCTGTAAAACGAATTGGGCAAGTTATTGGTATAAAGCCTGAGGATATTGAAGAGTATGAGAAATTACATGCTAACGCTTGGCCAAGTATCATAAAAATAATTAAGCAAGCTAATATCTCTAACTACTCAATTTTCCGCTACCAAAATTTACTCTTTGCTTATCTTGAATACACTGGAGCTGATTATGAAGCGGACATGGCTAAGTTAGCTGCCGAGCCTGAGATGCAAAAATGGTGGAAAATTACCGATCAAATGCAGTGGCAAGTTCTAGAGGCTAAAGATAATGAATGGTGGCATGAAATTAATGAAAACTTTCACGTCGATTAAAGTCTTTAGTTAAATTGCTTTAAACCTGATTTATCCACAACTCTAAGAGCTTGAGCTGCAATAGTTAGCGCTGGGTTCATAGCTGCAGAGGATGGAAAAAATCCACCATCAATTAAATAAAGGTTTTCAACATCATGTGCTTTACAGTATTGATCAACCACACTCAGTTTTGGATCATGGCCTGCAACAGATGTACCACATTGATGAGAGTTCATTGAGATATCAAATGGTTGAACAAAAATTGCTTGAAAGCCACATTTACGCAATACCTTTTTGGTTTTCTGCATTAATTCTTTATGGGCTGAAGTATTAACTGCTTTTCGATGAATCTGTATCATGCCATTTGAAGCAATCTCTACTCGATTTGAAGTAGCTGGAAGATCCTCATTCATAACTACAAATTCAACTGATCTATTTGCAATAAATTTCAGAAGAGCAAGCGGAACCATAGTTGCGTAACTTTTCATCATAATTGGTTGTACTTTTCCGATAAGTTGAACAACTCCTAATGGATAGCCAGAACCCCCATCAAAGTACCAATCTGAAAATGAGAGCGTTTTTTGAAAAATTACATCATTCTTACTCTTAACATTAAAAGCAGCAATATGGGCATTGTTGTGCATCATAAAGTTTTTACCCAGTAACCCTGAGGAGTTAGCAACTGAGCCAGATCTTAAAAGTAAGGCAGCAGTATTAACCGCACCTAAACTAAGTACATACTTTTTAGCTATTATCTTTACCTCTTGGCCATCTCTTTGGGCTAATAAATGATCAACCTTGCCATTTTTTACAACAACCTGAGTAACCTTTAAATTGGTCTCCAGTTTTACCTTCCCAGTTTTAATTGCTGGATCTAGTGCGCATGTTTGAGCATCACTTTTGGCATCTAATTTACATACAAAACCATCACAAGTTGCACACCGAATACATTTTCCATCACTTCTAAGATCAACTCCCATTGCATTTGAATGAGGCTTAACACCGGCTGCAGTTAATTTAGCTGCTAAATTTGAAATATATTTTTCATGAGTTAATGCTGGATATGGAAATGGTTGACTGCGCGGTGGTTCAGTTGGGTCCTCACCAGTTGCACCATGAACTTTATATAACTGCTCCGCTTGGCAGTAGTACGGCTCGAGATCTTGATAGGTAAATGGCCAGGCAGGTGAAGTCCCCTCTTTATGTTTAATCTCTTGGAAATCACTCTCTCTAAATCTTGGAAGTGAGGAGCCATAAACCTTGGTATTACCACCAACTATGTAATGAACACCAGGGGTAAAGGATTTACCTTTTTCATCTAGCCATTTTTCATTTGGCTTATACTTTTGATTTATAAATATTTCTCGGGCAGACCAGTTTGCATCCTCTTTTTTAACAAAATCACCGCGCTCAATAACTAAGCAATCAATACCAGCTTGCGCTAATCCATAGGCGGTACTGGCGCCACCCATCCCAGAGCCAACAATTGCTACTGAGGTTTCTAGTATCAACGGACTGGTTTTAGAGTTTGATCCTTAATATCAACATTCATTGCACCAGTCATGATTGCAACTGCATCCTTCATATCATGTGTTTTTGGCGTTACTACAGCAGCGCGCTTACCTAACCGCATTACTTGAATACGATCGGCTACCTCAAATACCTGCGGCATATTGTGGGAGATAAGGATTACTGGCATTCCGCGCTCGCGCAATGATTGGATAAGTTTTAGAACTTGATTTGACTCACGCACACCAAGAGCGGCAGTGGGTTCATCTAAAATAATTACTTTTTGACCAAACGCAGCAGCTCTAGCAACAGCAACTGCTTGACGCTGTCCACCTGAAAGTGTTTCAACGGCTTGGCTCATATTTTGAATAGTGCCGATTCCTAATGCAGCAATGTGCTCCTTAGCTTTTCGCTTCATGCCGGAGCTATCTAACATACGAAGAATTGAACCTGCAGGCCCTTTACGTCTGATCTCACGGCCAAGATAAAGATTAGATGCAATATCTAAAGCTGGAGCAACCGCTAAGGTCTGATAAACAGTTTCAATGCCAGCCTCACGTCCATCTTGTGGCCTTCTAAATGAAACAGCGACGCTATCCAATTCAATTACGCCCTTATCTGGTGATTCAGCACCGGATAAACATTTAATAAGAGTTGATTTTCCTGCTCCGTTATCACCAATTACCGCGAGCACTTCACCTGGGAATAATTCTAAATCAGCGCCATCTAGGGCGACAACACGACCATAATTTTTAATAACACTCTTTGCTGTTAGGACGGCAGTTTTACTCATGTTCGCACCTTTCTAATCCATTGATCAACTGTTACCGCAAAGATAATGAGCAAACCAACAGCTAATACTTGGTAATACAGATCTACGCCAGCAAGTGTTAGGCCATTTCGAAAGACTCCAACAATAATTGCACCGATTAGTGAACCAAAAATAGTTCCACGGCCACCAAACAAAGAAGTTCCACCAATTACTACCGCAGTTATTGAATCAAGATTCAAATCAGGCTGGGTATTAGGGCTCGCCACAGTTACGCGGCCAATTACAATCCAGGCAGCAATTGCAAAAACTAAACCTGCCACCATATATACAGATAATAAAACTCGATTTACTTGAATACCAGCAAGACGTGCGGCATTAACATCATCGCCAACTGCATAGACATGTCTGCCCCAACCTGTAAAGCGAAGTGCAAAAGCTAGGATTAAGTAAAGTAGTAACATAACTACTACGCCTTGAGTTATTTTGAACTCACCGATCTGGATGATATGACCTAACTGTAAGAGAAAAGGATCCATTTCGTCAGTTGTAACTGTACGACCTGATGCATAAATCAAAGTCATGGCAATAAATACGTTTAATGTTCCAAGTGTGACAATAAAGGGCGGAAGTTTAAATTTAGTAACTAAAAATCCATTAAACCATCCAGCAAAAGTACCAACTAATAATCCAAATGTAAATGCTATAACAACTGGTAGCCCATCACCTTCGACATATGGATCCCCCATAGTAGTTTTGGCCATAACCATTGAAGCAAATATTGCGATCGCGCCACATGAAAGATCGATTCCAGCAGTAAGAATAATTAATGTTTGACCTGCCGCAACGGCGCCGACAATTGCCACTTGTTGCAAAATTAAGGAGAGATTTCCTGGCGTTAAAAAATTTTCATTAAAAAAACTAAATGAGGTCACAGCAATAAGTAGTACAGCTGCTGAGCTAAGCCATGGATAGCGGTGGAGAATTGCTTGTAGTTTTTGAGCATTTGAAGCTCGGCCCATAAATTCGGCAGCTGCATCATGAGTACCGACTTGGCTCATCGTTAATTCCTTCTTTCGTTTTCAATCTATCATTAAATAACATCTAAACATACTACTAATTTTTAGTAAGGGCGGATGCTTACGCAACCGCCCCTACTAATTTTCTAACTATTTTTACGGAAATATTCTCCAGAAGTTGGGATTAACCCCAAGCCTTCTCAATTCCGTAGGTAGTATCCTTTGAATCAACGCCTGTTTGTGGGTCATCGGTGATCAAAGTAACTCCTGTGTTGAAGAAATCAAGACCAGCAGAAACCGCTGGCTTAGTTCCATTCTTCACAATGTCGTAGATAGCTTGAACGCCAAGGTCAGCCATTAACAATGGATACTGTTGTGAAGTAGCTCCAATGCAACCGCTCTTAACATTCTCGATACCAGCGCGTCCACCGTCAACTGAAACAACGATCGCCTTTGTGCCTGCAGCCTTTAGAGCAGCACATGCACCAGCAGCGGTTGGTTCATTGATTGTGTAAACAATGTTAATTGCTTTGTTCTTAGAAAGAAGTTGCTCAAGACCGGTACGTCCGCCATCCTCGTTAGCACCAGTAGCTTTGTTACCTACGATTACGTAGTCGCCACCTGAGTACTTACCAGTCTTAGCTTCGTCACCCATAACCTTTGGATCCTTAACGTCGATTCCCATTCCTTTTAGGAAACCGTTATCACGGCAGTAATCAACTGAAACCATACGGTCATCAAAAATGTCTAGAAGTGCGATTACCGCCTTCTTTCCACCTAGTTTTGCAGCTGCCCACTTACCAATTAACTCACCAGCTTCGCAATTATCTGTAGCGAATGTAATGTCAACGATATCAGCAGGATCTGTAGGTGTATCAAGTGCGATAACGAATAGTCCAGCATCGCGTGCCTTTGTAATAGCTGAGTTAACGTTGACTGACATTGGAGTGATAAGAATTCCAGCGTGCTTTGCTGAGATCGCGTTTTCAATTAATGCGATTTGACCAGCATCGTCACCCTCTTCTTTACCTGATCCAACAGTTAGATCAACACCAAGCTCTGATGCCTTTGCTTTAGCACCCTTAATCATTGCTACGAAGAATGGGTTTGTCTGATCTTTAGTGATGAGAGTTACCTTTACATCGCCGCCAGCTGCATCATCTGAACCAGATGAACAAGCTGAAAGGACTAGAGCTGACACAGCTAAAAGCGCTACAAGCGCCTTGCGTGAGAACTTTATTTTCATTTATTTCCTCCTATAGGCGTTCGCCAATTAACGAACTGGCCTGAGCCTAGTTAAAGAATTGCTGATAGTGAAGTGAGTGTAGAAAAATAGGCTCAAACCTATCGAAAATGTTATAAATCAGCCTGATTTGAGGATTACTGAGCTATAGGGAATCGCATCTCCCGTATGGATTATTCCCAAGCATTGCCCGACCTCAACCTTAAATTGAGAGTGTGGGATTTTGGTGGTTGTAATTCCTTTGTGGTGCTTTAGATAACTTTGAACAGTTTGGCTATCAACTTTCTCTTCAAACTCATTGGCTAAGACTAAAGATGTAACTTGAAGATGTGGAAGTAACTCATCTAATACTTGTGGAATTGTTGGCCACCCCATAGTAATTGCAAGCTCTACAGTCTCTACATTTGGATAGGTAGGAAATGGACCATCAACAATTGCAATTGCATTTACATGTCGAAATCTTGCGAGTAGTGAAGCAAGTTGTGGGTGGAGAATTCCATTTTTAATCATGGCTAAAACTTACTGCACAGATGAGAGCATTGACAATATCTCATCAGTTTTTGGTAGCGACGGCACCGCACCCGCCTTGGTAGCAGCAAGTGCTCCAGCTGCAGTAGCAAACTTTAGACAATAATCTATTGGCAAATCATTTGAAAGTGAGGTTGCAAGCGCGCCACAAAATGCATCACCAGCAGCCGTAGTATCGATGGCATTGATTTTAAATGCTGGAGTATAAATCTGCCTCTGCTCATCTATATATAAACTGCCTTGCTCAGCCAGAGTTATCACTACTCGCTTTGCACCAAGTTTGATTAATTTTTTTCCAATTTCTTGAGCTTCATCTTTACTTACTTTCTCAACTGCTTTTCCAGTTAGAAATGAACCTTCAGTTTCATTAACTACCAAATAATCACATGCTGAAATAATCTGTGGGTTAAGTTTTTGAATTGGAGCAGGATTTAATATAGTAAGACTGCCAGCTTTGTGTGCATTGACTATAAACTTTTCAACTTCAGCTATCGGGGTTTCAAGTTGAGCAAGGCAAACTGCTGGCTTAGCTAAACTAGTTAAGTAATGATCACTAAATTTAACCATTGAGTTAGCTCCAGGAATTATTAGAATTCTATTTTGGGCATCTGCAGATACTTCAATAACTGCAATGCCAGTTTGCTGTTCAACTCTAGAAATAAATCTTGAATCAATTCTTTCATCAAGTAGTATTTGATTTAAATAATCGCCTTCATTATCTTTACCAAGGCAGCCAACCATTAAAACTTGCGCACCAGAACGCTTAGCAGCAATAGCCTGATTTAATCCTTTGCCACCAGGGAAGCGTAATAATTTATCACCAGTAACAGTTTGACCAAGAGCTGGTAACTTATCGGCATAGGCAACTAAATCTAGATTTAAGCTACCAAAAACTAGTACTGTCATACGTTAAGAGTAGAGGAAAATTACGAAAATAGAATTACTAATTAGCAATTATGCTTATTTGGCTTTTTCTAATTGACTACTTGCATACTTACTGAGTGAATAACTTTTCTGTGACTATTTTGCCCTTGTTTATACCTAAGTAATGATGGTTTACTTAGATTATGAAAGCAGTCTCAATAGTAACCCCAGGAAAAATTGAAATAATTGAACTTCCTGATCCAACCCCTAGTAATTCTGAAGTAGTCGTTGAGGTTGCTGCCGTTGGTATCTGTGGTACAGATTTACATATTTTTGAAGGAGAGTTTGCACCGAAATTTCCAATAACTCCAGGCCATGAAATGACCGGCACTGTTGTTGCAATTGGCAAAAATGTGACTGAAGTTAAAATTGGAGACCCTGTTGCAGTTGATCCATCGGTCTATTGCGGTGAATGCTTTTACTGCAGGCGTGCTAGAGGAAACCTATGTGAAAAATGGAACGCACTTGGAGTTTCTATGCCAGGAGCTGCAGCACAGTTTTTACTATCTCCTAAGAAAAATATTCATAAACTTTCAAAGGATATAGACTTAAAATCTGCAGCATTAATTGAGCCATTATCTTGTGCAGTTAGGGGATATGACCAACTGCCAAGAATTCCAGGTTCACACTATTTGATTTACGGCTCCGGAACTATGGGTTTAATGATGGCAGAGTTAGCTCGAGTTAATGGCGCAGCATCAGTCTCAATAATTGACTTAAATAAAGATAAATTAGCAACTGCTAAAACATTAGGATTTACAAACATTGCTACTTCTGCTGATCAATTTGATCAACCACGTGGCTTTGATGTCGTAATTGACTGCACGGGAGTGGTTGCTGCTATTAAAGATGGATTAAAACATGTAATGCCAGGTGGAACATTTCTACAATTCGGAGTTGCAAACCAGGATGCGAAAGTTGAAATTGAGCCTTTTTGGATTTATAACAAAGAAATTACTATCGTTGGTTCTATGGCAGTATTGCAATCATTTGATAGGGCTGTTGAGTTATTTGCTAATGGTGTATTAAATGCTGAAGTGATGATTTCTGATCGTTACCCGCTAGATCAGTATGAGCAAGCACTAAGTGCGTTTAAGGCCGGTAAGGGCCGCAAGACAATCGTATTACCTAATGGCTAAGTCACTACGAAGTAGTTTGGTCTAAATTTTAGTGAAAAATTGGGCAGGAAATCTTACTTTTTCAGCTAAAGAATTTATTGAAATTGATAATATCTCAAAATTACAACAGGTAGTTTCAAACTCACAGGGAGTAAAAGTTTTAGCTACCGGTCATTCCTTTAATGCAATAGGGGACACAAAAGATACTTTAATTTCATTAAAGAATTTAAGTAATGCAATTGAAATAGATTCACAAAACGCACAAGCCTTAATTCCGGCAGGGATGGCGTATGCAGATGCTGCAAGATATCTTGAGAGCAAAGGCTGGGCATTTTCAAATATGGCTTCCTTAGGGGAGGTAACAATTGCTGGAGCGATCTCAACTGGAACTCATGGTTCTGGAAGTAACAATGGTGTTTTATCTACATCCGTAGTTGGTTTAGAGATAGTTTTAGGATCAGGAGAGTTAGTAACTATTGATCAAAGTAACTCTGAAGAGTTTGCTGGTTTTGTAATCTCTCTTGGCGCACTTGGAGTATTTACCAAGATTAAAATGAGAATCATTCCTAGTTTTTCAGTTAAACAATTTGTTTATGAGAATATCGGAATACAAGCAGTTGCAGAGAATTTTGATACGGTTTTTAACTCTGCGTATAGCGTAAGTTACTTTTCAAATTGGGCTAATAATTCAACCGGTCAGATATGGATGAAGTTTTTAGATGATTCAAGCTCAGATAACCTCTCAGATAATTGGCTGGGGGCAAATCAAGCAAAAGCTAAGCAGCATCCAGTTAAAATCAATAACCCAGACCCATGCACAGATCAGTTAGGTATATCTGGTAAGTGGTTATATCGCCTGCCACATTTTAAATTAGATTCTTCCCCTGCTTCCGGAGATGAAGTTCAAACTGAATACTTAGTTGATCGTAAGTATGTTAATGAATATATACAGGACTTAAGAACCATTGGAGATGAAATTGCTCCAAGGGTTTACGCTACTGAGATTAGAACTATAAAATCAGATAAATTATGGCTAAGTGGCGCCTACCAAAGAGAAACTGTTGGATTTCACTTCACCTGGAAGAAGTCAGATACTTTGGTTGATTTCTTGCCAAGAATTGAGGAAATATTAGGAAAACATCACGGCAGACCACACTGGGCTAAATTATTTTCAGTTAAAAGTGATGAGTTATCTGCAAGGTATCCAAAGTACTCAAATTTTGAAGCACTACTTAAAAAATATGACCCAAAAAAGAAATTTAGAAATAAGTTTATTGATCAATACTTTTTAAATTACTAAAAGCTTTACCAGGCTAAATAGCCACCATCAACGACTATGTCAGATGCGGTCATGTAATCAGATGCTTCAGAGGCCATAAAGTTAACTGCCCCTTGTAGGTCAGTAACTTCTGCCATCTTATTTTGAGGAATTCGGGCTAACCAGATTGGACTAACTTTTTGACCCAACTCAGTTTTAAGTAATTCTGCAACTAGGGAAGTTCTTGTGTAGCCAGGAGAGAGTGAATTTACTCTAATTCCTTTCTCTGCCCATTCAGTACCCAAACATCTTGTTAAAGATAAAACACCAGCTTTGGCTGTGTTGTAGTGAGATTGTCCTTGCGGATAATTTGCAATGTAACCAGACATTGATGCGGTATTAATTATCTTTCCATAATTATTAGAAACCATATGACGTGCTTCAGCTTGAGCACATAAAAATACCGAATCTAAATCAATCTTAATCATTCTCTGCCAGTCTTCATATGACATATCCAGGGTATCTACCCACTGGCCAATTCCAGCATTATTGCAACCAATAGTTAGCTTGCCCCAGGTTTTAACAATTTTATCTACCATCTGTGTTACTTGATCTGGATTTGTAACATCAGTTTTTATTGCCATACTTTCTAGATGTGGATTTCTAATTTTAATTTCACTTGAAACTTGTTCAGCGAAATCTAGATCTAGATCAACAACTGCAACATAAGCGCCAGCATCAGCTAGACCATGTGCTAGGGCGCGACCAATTCCTTGTCCAGCTCCGGTTACTAACGCAGTTTTACCTTTCAAAGAAAATCGCTCCATAATTGTTTTGCCACTCAACACAGGATCATTACTTTTTCCTACCATGCTAAATAACCTCCATCTATTACTAGATCGATGCCAGTTGCATAATCGGATGCTTCAGATGATAAATAGACTGCAGCACCTTGCATGTCTGAAACTTCACCCATTGTTTTTGAAGGAATTCTTGAAATCCACTCCGGGTAGTATTTTTTGCCAACCTCAGTTTCCTTTAAATCCTCAAGAAGTGGCGTAATAGTAAAGCCAGGAGATAAGGAGTTCACTCGAATACCTTTTGGTGCCCACTCTGTTGCCAAGCATCTTGTTAGTGAAATAACTCCAGCCTTAGCAGAGTTGTAATGAGATTGATGCTGTGGATAGTTTGAAACTTTTCCAGATAAGGAAGCAGTAAATAAAATCTTGCCGTAGCCCTGCTTGATCATATATTTTGCTTGAGCCTTTGCACATAAAAATGCAGAATCTAGATTGTTATTTATCATTCGTTGCCAACTACTAAATTCCATTTCCTCAGCGTTAACCCATTCTGCAATTCCAGCATTATTACAAGCAATCTCTAGTGATCCGAACTCTTTAACAACTTTACCGACTACTTCATTAACCTGCTCTTCAATTGTTACATCACAGACGAAGTCAATTACTCCTATACCTGGATATAAAGATGAGATCTCAGATCGAACTTGTTTGTTATCAGTTTCATTTCTGCCAATAATTGCAACATTCGCACCTGCTTGAGCATATGCATGAACAATTGCTCTACCGATACCTTTATTGCCGCCAGTAACTAAAGAATTTTTTCCAGTTAATGAAAGCCGATCTAGAATCGGCCTAGAACTTAAAACTGGGTCTGAGCTCATAATTTACTGTGGTAATTGAATTTGGACTTTTACAGATCTAGCCGGCATGTTTACTGCAAAATCGAAAGCTTTAATACTCTCATCAAAGGAAAAATTATCGGTAATTAGTGGTTTTAGATTTAATTTGCCACTTGCAATTAAGTTTATAGCACGAGGATAAACATTGCGATACCTAAAAACATTTTCAACTCTAATTTCCTTTGAAATAGCTTTTGAAACATCATAGGAAATTGGAGAAAGCGGTATACCTACATGAACTAATGTTCCTCCTGGTGCTAATAAATCAACTGCTATAGATGCCGCTTTTTCATTACCGCTACATTCAAAAACAATATTTGCACCTACACCGTCAGTTAACTCCTTAACTCTTTTTATAGAATCCTCATTTTTTGGGTTTACACCAGTTATTGGCCCCAAAGTTTGAGCCAATTTTAATTTTTCATCAACTACATCAAGAATAATTACCTTGCTGCAACCACCTGCAATTGCGCATAAGGCTGTAACCATTCCAATGGTTCCAGCACCAATAACTACTGCAATATCTCCAATTACTGGCCGTGCTTTAACAACTGAGTGCATTCCGACTGAAACAGGTTCAATCATCGCACCTTCAGCGAATGAAACATTATCTGGCAATTTAAAGGTTAAGGCGGCCGGATGAATTACAGATGGTCGCAAAACTCCATGATATGGCGGAGTTGCCCAAAATTTAACATCGGGATCTAAGTTATAAACACCAGTTAAAGTTTCATTACTCTCAAAGTTTGGAATACCTGGCTCCATGCAAACTCGATCACCAACTTTAATTTTTGTTATTGCTGAACCAACTTCAGTAACAGTTCCAGCAGCTTCATGGCCTAACACCATTGGGGCCTTTACGATAAAAGTACCAATAGCACCATGGGTGTAGTAGTGCACATCGCTGCCACAAATTCCAACAGTATGGATCTTTATTCGCACATCAGTTGGTGACAAAGTTTCAGGAAGATCTATTTCTCTAAGATTTAGCTTTCCCTTTTCTTCCAGTACTAGTGCTTTCATTAATCTCTAACCTTTTCTCGCAATTATGATGCCAACAATTAAAGAAATACCAGTTGAAATCCAAAGTGAAAACCCCTTTGGCTCTAAAAATCTCATCCAAATAAGTGATAACGCAATTAAAAAGACTACCCCTATAAAGATTCGATCAAAAAGATTAGTTTTCATTGGAAGAAATCCGTTGCGCACTCCTTTGACCTTACTCATAATTTAAACACTACTCCTTAACTGCGCCGAATGTTAGACCGGTAACAATATATTTCTGTATGAAAGTTAAGAAAATAATCGCTGGCAAAGTTGCAATAATGGCAACAGCAGCTAATTCTCCGTAGTTTGTTCCAGTGGTAGTCACATACTCGGCAAGGCGGGTAGTAATAGTTCTAGCAGAAGATGAAGAAAGGCTTGCTGCAAGTAGATATTCATTCCATGCGAAAACCCAAGTTAAAATAAATGTGATTGCTAAGCCAGGTGCTGCTAGTGGCACAATAATTTTAAACAGTACCTGCATTCGACTTGCTCTATCTACTAACGCCGCCTCATCTAGTTCTAAGGGGATACCTTCAAGCATTCCTTTCAACAGCCAAATAGCAAATGGCAGGTTAAATAGGCAGTACACAAGTATCAGACCTATTTTGGTATCAAATAACATAAAGTCACCAAACTTAACTACCTGAGTAAAAATTAAAAAGTTTGGCAATATAAATGCAGCAGGAGGTGCCATTCTATTTGTGATAGTCCAGAAGAAAATACTGTCAGATCCTTTTAGCTTCCATCTAGTTAAGGCGTAGGTTGCAAACAAAGCCAAAGTTGTTACTAGCGCAGCATTTGTCGTAGCAATAATTAATGAATTGACCATGTAATTTCTAACAACACGATCTTCAAAAACCTTTGTATAGTTTTCAGCGTAAAATGAATCAATTACTAAATTTGGTTTATCATAAACTTCAACTGGAGAACGAGATGAAACTACAAACATCCAATAAATAGGTCCTAGAGTAAACAGTGTAAGCATTGTCCACAATAAATAGCGGCCAATTTTAGATGAGGTAGAGCCAATTTTTGATTGCGCTGAGTTAGTAATCATATTTTACTCTTAGATCCCTTACCTGTTAAAGCATTAAATAGTAGCCAACAGATAACTATTGTGAAGTATAAGACCATCAATGACATTGAAGATCCATAGCCGTACTCTTGTTTAGAAAATACTGTTCTAAATATATGTAATCCTACAAATGTAGTACTGCTACCTGGACCACCATTTGTTAACATATAAACATCTTCCATGCTTCTTAGTGAATCCATAACTCTAATAAATACTGTAATTAAAATTACAGGTAGTAACATCGGCAAAATTAAGTAACGATACATTTGCACGCGATTTGCACCATCTACGGAAGCGGCTTCAATCGGTTCTTTTGGTATAGCCAATAAACCAGCTAATAAAGTTAAGGTTACAAATGGTGTCCAATGCCAAACATCCATTAATACAATCGCAATCCAGGCTTGAGTTGTAGATGCGCCAGTATTAAATTCCCAGCCAAAAAGTTTATTCAAAAAATAGGGTATTGGTCCATGGCCTTGCGCCATCATCAAGCGCCAAGTTGCTCCTACTGCGATTGGGGCAACAACTACCGGTAATACATAAATGGTTCTAAAGAAGGTCTTGCCTTTAAAGTCTTTCATTAGAGACAAGGCGAGGATAAAGCCAAGAATTAATTCAATTGTTACCACTAAAAATGAGAAAAATAAGGTTCTGCTCAAGGTTCCTAAAAACATGCTATCAAAAACTAAATCTCGATAATTTTGAATTCCAACAAAAAATTTACCACGCTCTTTTGAAAATACGTTCCAAGAGTAGGTACCAACATAGATAACGTAAAAAAATGGAGCTAAACCGGCAATGCCAAGAATTAAAAGAGATGGCGAAAGAAGGATCCAGCCAAGTCGATTGGTATTGCTTTTCTTCAACTTATCTCCCTAATTGTCAATGGAGGGCTCGTTGGAGCCCTCCACCGACTACTAACTTAAGTAGTAATTACTAACTTTACTTAAGCGTAATTAGTAACCTAACTTCTTCATCTCAGCATCAGCAGCTTTCGCAGCCTTATCTAGAGCATCTGAAGTAGATATCTTTCCGGCAATTGCGTCATAAATGAATGGCGCAACAACTTCACGTACAGCAGTATGGAATGGGAACGGAGGTGCACCACGGAATAGTGGACCTTGATCCTTCATAAATGTGTAGTAGCCGTTTGTCTTTGTATCCATATCTTGAACGATTGGATCGCTATATGTTGATTCCATAACGATACGTGAACCAGATGCAGCCCACTTGGCCTGTACTGACTCTTGTCCTTGATATTGCTGGAATAGAACTGAACAGTTGATGTTCTTTGATGTTGCTGGAACACCAAATGCACCACCATCGTAGTAACCAAGATATCCAGCACCTGACTTAGAATCTTCAAGTACCTTTGGATTTCCTAGTGGAGGCAGAGTTACGCCAACTTTTCCTACAACCTTTGATTTAGCTTCATCAGTTGCAATCCAAGCTACGTTCTCGCCATATACCCAACCCTGAGCAGCACGGCCGGCAGCAAATGTTGTGCCAACCTCTGTCCATGTTGATTGCTTAGACTCTGGTGGAGCTTGCTTTAACAAACCAACCCAGAATGCGAATGCTTCTTTGGCTGCCTTGCTATCCATTGTTCCGCCATTAGCTGATGTTGCTTTTCCATTATTGATACCCCAGTTGTAAACACCGTTGGTAGGCAAGATGGATTCAAATAACTCGTAGAAGGATGCAGGATGACCAGTAACTGCTTGGACTGTGGTTCCCCATAGATCTTTGCCCTTACCGTATTCGGTAAAGAACACAGCAATGTCCTTGTAATCCTGGTAATTTGTTGCAGGTGCAAGATCTTTCTTGTACTTAGCCTTAAATGCATCCTTAATTGCAGGATCATTAAATAGGTCGGTGCGGTACAAGTAAACCTTTACGAAAGCTTCCATAGGAACACCAAATACATCACCGTTTGCATCCTTGAAGTTATCAATGAATGAGGTGAACTTTTTGAAATCAAATGAAGGAGCTTGTAGATCTGCATTGTCAGCAATTGTCTTGCTGATGTTTGCTAGATAGTTGTTCTTTAGGTACTGATAAATAATATCTTGCTCAATGTATACGAAGTCATAAATGCCAGTCTTTGCTTCCATGTCATTTATAGCCTTGCTGTACATTTCATCCCAAGAAGTTGTCTCAAGATCAACCTTCATTCCAGTAGCAGCTTCGAAAGCTGGAATAATGTCGCTCTTTACATACTGTCCTGGCGGAGTATTTTCAGTAACACCTTTAATGGTTTTACCTTTGCACTCTAATTTTTCTGCAGCACTGGCAAACCAAGCATCATCGCCACTTGCAGATCCAGAATCAGAACTGGATGAACAAGCAGAAAGTACTAGTGCCAAGCTGGAGATTACGCTTGCCAAAGCTAAGCTTCGGCGGTTGCGAACATTTAACATGTTTCTCCCATTCTTGTTTGAAACTAAATTACCTCACCCAGTAGAGGTGAGTAATTAGTGACTGAATCCTTGTCCTGTTAAAAGGCGCTGACAAGGGTTTTATATGGACAATCAGTAACATTTAGATAACAATCAAAATTTACCCACCAGTATTGGTGCTCAAATATTGAGATGACCCAATTTAGTAGATTCTAAAGCTCCCCATGAGGTGTGAGCACTGGGGTTTTAAATCAAATGTTTCTATTGATGCTGCCTTCTTGACTATAATTTGAAAAAATCTAATTTAAGTTAGGCAACTAGTGCCCATATTTGAAATTAATTCAGGTAATTTTAAAGCAAAAATTAACACTTACGGTGCTTCACTTATCTCACTTTCAAATAATGAATTTAATTTAATTGAATCTAATACTAGAGAAGGTTTATACGCTGGTTCAGTTTTAGCACCCTGGCCAAACCGAATCAAAGATGGTAGATACTCTTTTAATGACGAGATGTTTGAGCTACCAATTAATGAGAAAAATAAAAATAATGCACTTCATGGATTAGTCGCCCACTCAGATTGGCAGCCTGTTAGCAGTAGTGGCTCATCTATAACACTTGAACACATTCTAGATATGCCAGAAATCTACCCAGGAAAGTTAAAACTAGAGATTAAATATGAATTTATTGATAATTATTTAGAAATTAAGATCGATGCTTTAAATATTGGAAACAAGAAAGCACCGTATGGCGTCTCTATCCATACCTACCTTGTTGCTGGTCAAAATATAAAAAATAATCAATTATTTCTCCAACTGCCAAGTAGTGAGTTTATGCAGGTCGATTTAGAAAGATTATTACCATTAGGCATAGAAAAAGTTGATTCAACAGAGTTTGATTTTAGAAAACTAAAACAGATTTCAAATCTTTTTATTGATCATGCATTTAAGGCTGATGCTGACCTACCACCACGAGTAAGACTCATAAATGAATCAAAGCTAGGAGTTGAATTAGAGTTTGATGAGAGCGCAAAATGGATTCAAGTTCACACCGCTGATCGAGAGGGGAAAAAAGATGCCAGAATGGCGGTAGCAATTGAGCCAATGAGCTGCCCGCCTGACGCCTTTAACTCTGGCTTAGATTTAATAACACTGGCGCCTAATGAGCATCATAGTTTTAGCCTTAAAATAAAGCAGGTATAACTCTTTTGAACTAAAAATTTATAGTGTCAACTGACTCTGAATTAGCTTTTAGTTTGCGATGTTGCTCTAGAACATTTTCTGAGTGCTTTTCAAATGATGTGATTACATCTGGAATCTTCCAACTAGGAAGCTCACCAAGTAATGCCCAAGCAGCTTGCCTAGCAGCTCCATCAGCAACTAATTCCATTGGCGGAAATGTCATTACCTCTCGACCTAAAATTGCAGAAGCAATAGGGCCTACTCCAGGATTTTTAGCCGCCCCACCAATAACCATTACTCTTTCAATCTTTGCACCACTACTTTTTAAGGTGTCAAAGGAATCAATTAAGCTACATAAAATTGCTTCAATCGCAGCTCTAGAAATATTTTCAGCAGTTAAATTACTGTTCGTAATTCCTGCTAATAAACCTTTTGCATTTGGACGATTTGGTGTGCGCTCACCTTCAAAGTAAGGCAGCATAGTTAATCCTTGTGCACCAGGTTTTGCTGCTAACGCCAAGTAACCAATCTCATCATGAGTTTTACCTAATAATTTAGAAGCAACATCTAAAACTCTGGCTGCATTTAAGGTGCAAACTAACGGTAGGTATCTTCCAGTCAGATCTGCAAAACCAGCCACCGCCCCAGTTGGATCAGCCGTTGGCGTATCTGAAACAAAAAAAGCTGTGCCACTTGTACCAAGTGAAATAATCAGATCTCCACTTTTAGCGCCTAACCCAAAACCAGCCGCAGCATTATCACCAGCTCCTGCTGCAATAGGGATCCCGCTCTTTGTATGACCTGCAAACTGATCAAATGTTGCGATCTTAGGTAGGTGTATCTCGCGATCATCTTTTAAAGCAATTGCTAATAAATCTTTTCGATATTGATTTGTAACTGATGAAAAGTACCCAGTACCAGATGCATCACTTCTATCGGTAAATAACTTATTAAAATCAACGCCACCTTGTAGCTGCCAAGAGATCCAATCATGGGGAAGTGCGATAGTGGCTAATTTCTTAGCATTCTCACTTTCATTTTCAGCTAGCCATCTCACCTTAGAAACAGTAAAAGAGGCAACTAAAATCGATCCGATTGCCTTTGCAGTTTCATTTGGTCCACCAAACTCTTGGTTTAAATCTGCAGCAGCCTTTGCCGATCGCAGATCATTCCAAAGTAGGGCTGGCCTAATTACTTTGGCATCTTTATCTATAGCAACAAAGCCATGTTGCTGACCGGCAACAGAGATTGCTGAGACATCAGAGAATCCACCAGCTGCTTCAGTTGCTTTATCTAAGGCGCTTAACCAGTGCGCTGGATCAACCTCAGTACCATCTGGGTGGGCAGCTTTTCCTTGCCTTACTAAATCACCAGTATCAGCATCTCTTATTACAACTTTTACCGATTGGGTTGAGGAGTCAACACCTGCTACTAATTTTCTACTCATCGCTACCTAGTGTTACTAATCCTTATTCATCCAAGTTTTTCATTACAGTGATGCTTTCGCCAAAGACATAATCTTGTGCAACTTTCTGCCACGCTTTGCTATTTTCATTAACCATATGCGCATCCCAGGCTGGGCGATCACTCCAAATCTCCCAGACATTTAATACATCAGATTTTTGAGTATTACGGTAGATATCTAGAAACTCACACCCAGCCTCAGTACGGATAACTGCGGCGTGAGCTTTAATTTTGTTAACAAACTCATCCATTTTGCCAGGCTTAACATTTACTTCGACAAATAAAAATACTTTGCTCATACGGCAAAGATATCTTTAATCACCTGTGATTACCACATAGATAATGGTGGGGCGGGTAGGGCTCGAACCTACGACGACCGGATTATGAGTCCGGGGCTCTAACCAACTGAGCTACCGCCCCGCTATTTACGGAGTTAGTGTCATACCTTACATCTAACCCAACACTAA